>Ga0256841_1003241_pt1 | contig 12291 bp, 7 predicted proteins | sample 356308metaG_FD_185971 | JGI IMG/M metagenome (GOLD analysis project Ga0256841, IMG submission 185971) | Hydrothermal vent microbial communities from Mid Atlantic Ridge, Atlantic Ocean - 356-308 | ecosystem: Environmental > Aquatic > Marine > Hydrothermal vents | place: Atlantic Ocean: Mid...
TGTTGCCGTCATTCCGAGAGCAATATTTTCCCGGATAGACCCTTTAAACAAGTGCGGATTTTGTGGCACCCAGGCGATATGTTGTCGCCATTCTTTTGTATTGAGATCATCAAGAGAAATATCATTGATTGTTATTCTTCCCTGAGAGGGATGGATAAATTTTGCTAACAGTCGAATGACCGTACTTTTTCCTGCGCCACTTTTTCCAACCAGGGCAACACGACTCCCAGCCGGGATCAGCAGATTAAAATCATTCAGTGCAACACCTCTTTGATCGTAAAAAAAAGAGACTTGATTAAATTGGATGTTTATTTTTTTTGTGTTCGTAAAATGAAGATTCTTACCTTCTTGATCTGGAATTGGTTTTTCGAGAATATCCAGCATTTTTTCAGCGGCACCGATGGCTTCTAAACGTGCATGGTAATGCGTACCCATGTTACGCAAGGGTAAGTAGAATTCCGGTGCAAGTAAAAGCGCAAAAAAACCATAAAAGAAATCAATCTCACCATAGAGCAGGCGAAAACCGATCAGGACGGCAACAATCGCGATACTGATACTGGCAAGAAATTCCAGAACGAGTGATGACAGGAATGCGACGCGTAAAACAGACATGGTAGAACGTCGATACTCTTCTGAGATACGCCGGATGGTTTCAATTTCACGATGGCTGGCATTGAAAATTTTCAAGGTACTCAGACCTTGAATCATATCCAGAAAATGGGCACTCATCCGTGCAAGTTTACGCCATTGTTTTTTATTCAGTCGTTCCGTTCCTTTACCGATCAGGATCATAAAAAAAGGGATTAACGGAGCCGTCAATAAAAGTACCAATCCTGAAATCCAGTCAATCGGGAAAACAAAAACAAGAATCGAAAGAGGGATCAGGACAACCAATGACATGGTGGGCAAATAACGTGCGTAATAATTTTCCAGTGCTTCAACACCATCGATCAGTGTATTGATCATTTCCCCACTTCGTTCACCATCAATGGCAATTGGACCCAGCGATAGAAGGTGCTGATGTAAGCTGCTGCGTAAACTCAGTTTGACGAGTGCCGCTGCCTTGAACGCGATAATCTCCGAAACCCAGTTCAATAATGCCCGTATCAGGAAAACAGCTAGCATACCGTAAAGCCAGCCCCGCACCTCAGCAAGTGCAGCATTTTCGAAAATGACGGCAGTGATAATACTGGCAAGTAGCCAGGCCTGCAGGATCAACAGAAAACCCGACGTCAGTCCCAGGCCAATAGCAATTGAAAGGTAATTTTGAGTAAGGGACTTTTGTGACTTGAGAAAGTCAGAGGTTTTCATGGATCGATCTAAAGGGATCAGGGATGAAGGGAGATCAGATCAGTATTTTGCACTGATCTGATCAGAGGGTTATTCGTCGTCTTCCAGTCCATTTAGCTCCAGCCACATAACATTGATGATGCCAAAAGCGCATGCCAGTAAGACCCCAAGTAACCATGCAAAATACCACATATAAATTCTCCTTAATTCTGTCTGTTCTTAATAAAGTGTATGATCATTTTCGCGGATACTTTCGACCGTATGCTTGCCCCACATGACTTTATAGCACCATGATGTATAGGCAAGTATCAGCGGCACAAAGATAAACGCTGACCAGAACATAACATTTAATGTTAATTTGCTTGAGGTCGCATCCCACATGGTCAAACTATGACTTGGATTTAAACTGGAAGTGAAAATAAACGGAAAGAGTGAAAAACCAGCCGTTAAAATGATACCGATCAAACTCAAGCAAGAACCATAAAAAGCCAGTACCGGTTTTTCTACCTTACCCATTACCAGTGCTATCAATGCACCACCAAAACCAAGCAATGGAGCGATCATGAACAAGGGGTATACAGAATAATTATGCAGCCAGGTGACTTCGCCAACGGCAACTGTTTTAATCAGCGGGTTACTCTCTGCTGTGATATCCAAATCACTACTAATTGAATAACCATCAATTCCCAGCCATAACCAGAGGCCTTCAATTGTAAAAAGAGCAATAACGGCCATGGCTGCAATTCTGAGGAACTCCCTGGAACGCTCATGAACGACTCCCTCTGATCGGAGCATCAGATAACTTGCGCCATGCATCATAAACATGGCGATTGCCAGCAGCCCTGACAAGACGGCAAAGGGATGTAATAACTGGAAAAAGCTGGTGTCAAACGAAGAACGCATATGATCATCGTATTGGAAACCAATTCCAAGAAACAGATTGCCCATACCAACGCCAAAGATCAGTGGTGGGATTACACCGGGTACAAACAAGGCCCAGTCCCAGAAGTTACGCCACTTTTGGCTGGGTAACTTTGATCGATAATCAAAACCGACCGGACGTAAAAATAATGAAAATAACAGGATCAACAGAGCCAGATACATTGCAGAAAAAGCAGTCGCATACAAGGTAGGCCATGCTGCGAACAGAGCACCAGCGGCCAGGATCAACCAGACCTGATTACCATCCCAGTGTGGCGCAATAGCATTGATCGCGATCCGACGTTCTTCATCTGATTTTCCGACAAAAGGCAGGATCATGGCAACACCCATATCGAATCCTTCGGTTAAGGCGAAGCCAATCCAGAGAACACCAATAATGATCCACCAGGCCAGTCTTAAATATTCATAACTCAGAAATTCCATGACCAGCCCTCCTAAAGTAAATGATTGTTTTGAGTTGAAGTATTTGCCATTTCAAAATGATAGCGACCTGTGTGTAACGAGCTTGGTCCGAGGCGGGCAAACTTGAGCATTAAATACACTTCAACAATGAGTAAAAATGTATAAAACACGATAAAACCAATCAGGCTATTGACCACATCGCTATATTCGAGGCTGGAAACCGCAAGTGCAGTAGGCAAAATTTCACCAACAGCCCATGGTTGACGACCATATTCAGCAACAAACCAGCCAAACTCGATGGCGATCCAGGGTAACGGTAAGCTGATAAAGCACAGCCAGAGTAGCCAGCGTTTCTTAAACACGGTTCGTTTGGCAGTGAAATAAAATGCCAGCAGGAATACGGCCAACATCGCGACTCCCGCACCGACCATTACCCGAAAGGCAAAAAACAGCGGTGCAACTTTCGGGATACTATTTCTAGCCGCCAGTTTTATTTGTTCTTCGGTTGCATCAACAACATTTTCAGTATATCGCTTGAGTAACAGCCCATAGCCAAAGTCTTGACTAAGCGTTTCTTTGAAATGTTCTTTTTCGGTATCAGATGCATCACCCGCACGGATCTTCTCAAATGCTCCATAGGCGATCAATCCATTCCTTATTCGTTGTTCATTTTCCTTGATAATATCTTTGAGCCCCGTCACCTTCTCGTCCAGTGATCGTGTAGCAATAATACCCAGTGCATATGGGATCTTGATGGCGTTATGAGTTTCCTGAGCTTCCTGATCTGGAAATCCAAATAGCGTGAATGCAGCAGGCGCTTCTTCTGTTTCCCATTCGGCTTCTATAGCAGCCAGTTTATATTTTTGTAGTTCACCTGTTTCATAACCACTTTCGTCACCCAGTAAAATTACCGAGAAAATAGCCGCGGTACCAAAACCAGCCGCCACCGCAAATGATCGTTTTGCAAAACCAATGTCACGACCTTTGAGTAAATACCATGCACTGATACTCAGGACAAACATAGAACCGGCAACATAACCACCCGCAACAGTATGAATAAACTTCACCTGCGCGACCGGGTTAAAGAGGATCTCGGCAAAGCTGGTCATCTCCATACGCATGGTTTCAATATTGAATTCTGCACCCACCGGATTTTGCATCCAACCATTAGCGATCAATATCCATAATGCTGAAAGGTTTGTTCCAATGGCCATCAACCAGGTTACGACAAGATGCTGCACCTTCGACATGCGATCCCAGCCAAAAAAGAACATACCAACGAAGGTGGACTCGAGAAAGAACGCCATCAAACCTTCAATTGCCAGCGGTGCTCCGAAAATATCACCTACATAGTGTGAGTAATAGGCCCAGTTCGTACCAAAGGAGAATTCCATGGTCAGACCTGTCGCCACCCCCAGAGCGAAGTTGATGCCAAATAACTTACCCCAGAACTTCACCATGTCCTTGTATACCTGCCTTCCGGTCATTACATAAACTGATTCCATAATGGCGAGCAGGAATGTCAATCCGATTGTCAGTGGTACAAACAGGAAGTGGTATAAAGCAACTACTGCAAACTGTAATCGAGATATATCGACGAGTTCTTCAGATATCATATTAGTTCCCCAAGTTTTAGATTATTCTAATCTATCTGGTGACTTCTATCTATCAGGAAAAACAGCGTTTCAATTTAAGGATGGCTATCTTTGTCGCGAGTTCAGGTTACTTAATTATATTAAACACAAATGACATATAATCGGTGCATATAGACATCAGTAGAGCAGGTTTTAACCAAGGCATTTTTCAACAATCTCAAAAACATCTTTCGATAAACCAGATTGATCCTTTATTCTTTCAAGTTCATCTTTCATCAATACCTGTCGGTTTTCATCGAAGCGTTTCCAGCGGGTGAATACACGAACAAGCCTTGAGGCAACTTGTGGATTCACAGGATCGAGTTTTATGATTTGATCGGCAACAAAACGATAGCCTGATCCGTCATCCCAGTGAAAGCAACGCTGGTTCATCTGAGCGAAAGCTCCAATCAATGATCGGACTTTGTTGGGGTTTTTAATGCTGAATTTTGGATGATCGAGTAGCATTTTTACGGTATCCAGGGTGTTCGGCAAACTGGTGCTGGCCTGAATACTGAACCAGCTATTGATCACGAGTTGATCATCTTTGAAGCGATCATAAAATTTTGCTAGTGCTTGTTCTCTTTCTTCTGAGTCTTCTCCCACTAATGAATGAAGTGCTCCGAGCCTGTCTGTCATGTTTTTTGATTCTGTGAATTGCTTCATTGCCAGTTGTTTAGTGCCATTGCTGTCCAGACAGGTAAGGTAAGCGAGTGTACAATTTTGCAATCGTCGTTTTGCCATGTTGGCCGGAGCAATTTCATATTTTCCTTGTTGCCTGTTTTTCTCATACACGTTCTGTAAGTCATCTTGCAGGTCTTTTGCCAGTGTTTTTCGCATAAATCGTCTGGCCTGATAGATTGCTTCCGGATCGACGACTTCCATTTGCTGGGCAATATCACTTTCTGAAGGAAGTGTGAGTGCTTCAGCGATCAGTGCCGGATCGTTATCACTGAGTAAGGTTTTCTGGAATGCCTCAACAAAATTTTGTTCAAGAATTAACACATTACCAGCTTTGATCCTTTCTACCAGATCAAGTAATACTCGCATGGCCAACCTTTGTCCTGCTTCCCATTGATTGAATTGATCCGTGTCATCCGCCATGAGAAACGCAAGTTGATCATTGCTGTAGTCAAAGTGTAGTTTCACGGGTGCAGAAAAGCCACGAAGCAGTGAAGGGATCGGTCGTCGGGATAAGCCATTAAATTCAAATCGCTGTTCTTCTTCTTCCATGATCAAAACAGTTTCTTTGATCATGGATTGTCCTTCAGGATCGAGCAGATCAGTTCGTACAGGAATGACAAACGATTTTTTCTTTTCTTGCTCTGGTGTTGGTGGACATTGCTGACGGAAGGTAAGGGTATATTTTCCGGTCACTTCATCCCAGTGTTCGGTAACGAATAGTTCTGGTGTACCTGCCTGATCGTACCAGTTCTGAAACTGTGACAGATCAGTATTGTTTGCGTCAGCCATTGCATGACGGAAGTCGTCTGTTGTCACCGCTTGTCCATCATGGCGTTGGAAATACAGATCCATGCCTTTACGGAAACCATCTTTACCCAATAAAGTCTGATACATACGTACCACTTCCGCCCCTTTGTTGTAGACCGTCATCGTATAGAAGTTGTTGATCTCCATGTAAGATTGCGGTCTGATCGGATGCGCCATCGGACCCGCATCTTCTGCAAATTGATGGGTACGCAATATACGTACATCATCGATGCGTTTTACTGCAGGTGAATTTAGGTCAGCCGTGAAACACTGATCACGAAAAACGGTCAAACCTTCTTTTAAACTTAACTGAAACCAGTCTCGGCAAGTGACTCGATTGCCCGTCCAGTTATGAAAATATTCATGACCGATCACGGCTTCGATGCCAATATAATCTGTGTCTGTTGCGGTTTCCGGGGTAGCTAAAACGTATTTGGAATTGAAAATATTCAACCCTTTATTTTCCATCGCCCCCATGTTGAAATCATCAACGGCGACGATCATGTAGATATCCAGATCATATTCCAGCCCGAAGGTATCTTCATCCCATTTCATGGCGCGTTTTAAAGACTGCATCGCGTGATCAGTCTTATCAGCATTGTGATGTTCAGTGTATATTTCCAGCGCAATATGGCGGCCTGATTTGGTGGTGTAGTGGTCTGCCGTTAATGCCAGATCACCAGCGACAAGTGCAAACAGGTAACAGGGTTTTTTATGTGGATCGTGCCAGGTTACAAAATGTCGATTATTATCAAGATCGTCTTTGGCGACAAGATTGCCGTTGGATAACAGGATCGGATATTTTGTTTTGTCTGCCTCAATCGTTGTCGTGAATTCGGCCATGACATCGGGGCGATCAAGATAATAGGTCATTTTGCGAAAACCTTCAGCTTCACATTGTGTGCAGTAGTTTCCGCTCGATAAATATAAACCTTCCAGTGAAGTATTTGCAGCCGGATCGATCCCGGTTTCAATTTCCAGCAGGAACTGATCAGGCAGATTGTCGATTGTTAGTGTTCGATCATCTATTTTGTATTGATCAGTCGCTAAGTCTTTTCCATCCAGACGAACTGAAAAGAGTTTTAACGCTTCACCATCCAATATAAGTGGGTTTGAATGATCAGAGTTGCGTTGTAGTTGTAATTTTGAAATTACTCGTGTTATATCTTCATTAAGAATAAATCTCAGATCAACCGTTTTAATGTGGTAATCAGAAGGTTTGTAATCTTTCAGATAGATAGTTCTTGGTGATGCTGCGGAGCGATCCATAATATTAATTCCTTAATCTTCAAACTGATTAGTAGCCAATAGCACGAGGGTACAAGCGGCCTCTGTATTGATCCCTGCTTGTTCAAGTATTTCCATTTCTTTCGGAGATTCAGAACCCGGGTTGAAGATAACCCGTTGTGGTTTCAAATTAAGAATGTCATTCACGATCTGATGAACGTGTTGAGGGTTGATATAAACGGTTACCGTCTCAATGTCCTGATCGATTTCCAGTAATGAGGAATAACTTTTAATACCCAGAACCTCTTTTTCATGAAGCGAGATTGGGTAAACAACATGTCCAAGGTCGACCAGTTTAATCTGGGCTTTATATGAATAACGGGACGGGTTATTGCTGGCACCAAGAATTGCAACGTGTTCCATAATGATTCTCTTAATAGTCGAGTGGTATAGTTGGCCGGGAATAGGGAATGACCGCTGAAACTTCACCTGCCAGATGACGTGCTTTAACATCACGCCAATAGTCTACAGTCAGAAGCTCACCATGGACCTTCATAAACAGAGATTGTAATTCCTTATTCATCGCTAAAAACTTAAGGTGTTCCTCTGGAAAAATATCATTGTCGTTTACGTGGTACCAGGTATCTGCTCTCATCTCATCATTGTAATCATCGGCCTCTGGAATCGCTCTGAAATTACATTCAGTAATGAGTGCGACTTCATCATAATCGTAAAATACAACACGGTTATGATGCGTGACTCCAAAGTTCTTCAGTAAAAGATCGCCAGGAAATATATTGGTCTGAGCCAGATCTTTTAATGCTTGTCCATAGTCAAGAATGGCCAGCTCTGCCTGTTCTTTTCCGACTTCCTTGATGTAAAGATTAAGAGGCCTTACCCGGCGTTCAACATAGACATGCTTTATTAAAAGCTTGTCTTTGTTCAAGCTAACGGTATCTTTCGCATTTTTGATCAGATCTTTTAGTAATTCATCAGAAAAACGTTGTACAGGAAATTCAATATTAAAAAAAGCCTGGGTATCAATCAGCCTGCCTGCACGATCATGTTTTGATACGAGTTTATATTTGTCTAAAACACCTTTTCGGGAAATGGTTTTCGGAAATCCGAAGCGGTCACGGATAACCTTGAAAACCAGATCATAGGAGGGCAAATCAAAAACGATCATCACCAGTCCTTTATCACCTTCAGCATGGACAAATTTATCTTTTGTTTTGTACAGGTGTTTTGTGAATGATCGATATCGTTCAGTTTTTCCTTGTCGCATTCGCCCTAATACAGTGAACAACTCATCGACAGGTTTATCTGGCAGCATCGAATGGATAAAATGGACAGCTGCTTCTACAGATCTTGGATCAGCAAAATAATAGGAACGCGTATAACCAAAGACAATACTGACTTCATCGTCACTCATTAAGACGGCATCAATACGAATACCTTCATCTGTGTTTTCGAAGGCGATTACAATAGGTACAATTCTTTTCCGTTTTATGATTCTTCCAACCAGGTAAGCTCTGGCGGATTGATAAAATAATGAGTCTATAAACTCAAACCGGATAAACTCATCATTATCATCAAGATATTTCTGACAGAAATGCGAGACTTTATCAGCAATTAGATGGGTACTTTTGGGTTGGTTCGCATATTCCACACCAAAAACAGTATCTTCAAGAACCTCTTCAAAGAGGGTATGGAGTGAACCCCAATAAGGATACCTACGTAGGTTGAGAGAAGCAATGCGATCGCTGCCCTCATCCATACTGGAGAAAATATATTCCAGCTCTGGATCATTTCCAGTGGTTTTAAAAACACGGCGGGTGATGGAATTAAAAAAAGTTTTAATAAATCCAGAATCTGGAATATTTTTCAGACGTTCACCCAGATACGATCTGACCTCTTTCCACAATTGATAGTTGTCAGGGTTTTCTTGTAGAACTTTTTTGATTGATTCAGCAATACGTGTTGCTGATTTCTCATAAAGCTCTATTCGATCCGCAATATCCTGTTGGTGACCTTTCCAGTCCCTTTGAGTAAACCGTATATGGGCACGATCAGTTATTCTTTGAAAATTTTTATTATAGCGTTGGAAGCCCTCATATATGATTCGTGAACACTCAGGAACAACGTGTTCTTTATCGTAGTTGTCTGACATCGGTTAATGTTTACAAATATATATGATCGTCATAAGTTTGAGATCAAGGCATCAGCAAATTCGCTACATTTAATTTCCGTCGCCCCTTCCATCTGACGTGCAAAATCATAGGTCACTGTTTTGTCAGCAATCGTTTTATCCATCGCATGGATGATTGAATCTGCTGCTTCATTCCAGCCCAGGTAACGCAACATCATCTCACCAGACAAGAGTAATGAACCCGGATTCACCTTGTCCTGACCAGCGTATTTTGGTGCTGTACCATGTGTGGCCTCGAAGATCGCATGCCCCGTGTCATAGTTGATATTGCCACCAGGAGCTATTCCAATTCCACCCACTTGTGCGGCGAGTGCATCAGAGAGATAGTCACCATTAAGATTCATGGTGGCGATCACGTCAAAGTCAGTCGGGCGGGTTAAAACCTGTTGTAAGGTAATATCTGCGATGGCATCTTTAACAAGGACTCTTCCAGAGGCAAGGGCCGCTTCCTGTTCTTCATTTGCAGCCTGTCCACCTTTATCCGTTTTGGTTCGTTCCCATTGATCCCAGGTATAGGTTTGATCAGAAAACTCATTTTCTGCAAGTTGGTATGCCCAGTTTCTGAAAGCACCTTCGGTGAATTTCATGATGTTGCCTTTATGGACGATGGTGATACTTTTTCGGCCATTATCCACGGCATATTTTATGGCCGCTCTGATCAGTCGTTCAGTACCTTCTTGTGAAACAGGTTTGATTCCTATTCCAGAGGACTCAGGGAATCGGATTTTCTGAAAATAATTTGGGAATTCATTTTTTAATATTTCCAGAAACCGACGGTTATCTTCTGATCCGCTTTCAAATTCTATTCCGGCATAAATATCTTCAGTATTTTCACGGAAAATAACCATGTCGATCAGTTCAGGTTGTTTAACCGGAGAAGGGACACCTTTGTACCAGCGAACCGGACGCAGACAGACATACAGATCAAGTATCTGCCGCAATGCAACGTTAAGTGATCGAATACCACCACCGATGGGCGTCGTCAGTGGACCTTTGATAGCAACAAGATATTCACGACAGGCATCCAGTGTTTCTTCTGGCAGCCAGCTGCCTGTTTCAATATTTGCCTTTTCACCGGCCAGAACTTCCATCCAGTGAATTCGGCGTTTCCCTTTATAGGACTTCTCAACAGCTGCATCCAGGACTCTAACGGCAGCGCTCCAGACATCAGGACCGATTCCATCACCTTCAATAAAAGGAATGATCGGATCATCTGGTACATTCAGTTTACCATTAGAGATAGAAATTTTATTGCCTGTCGATGGCGTATTTGAATCAGTCAAGTTTCTGGTCCTCATTTGTCAGTTCTTAAAGTGAATTAGATTCTATAACCTGTTGTCATTAAAAAGAATCTTATTATTAGTTACTACCAGGAAGTGACATTAGTATAGCGTAAAAACCTGTACTTACGGGAGCTTATTGATTTATTGCCTTTTAATCTTGAAAGATTCGTTCACAGTTAAATTTCAGATGTTCACAATTCTTTATTGAGTCTTTATTGGTCAGCGTGTTATAGATCTATCTACCGAATGGGCTGTAGAGTCTTTATTGATTCAGGCCTGAGATAAAGAGTGGGTGAAAAGAGTGTCTGAACGTAAAATTGCCATTGCCGGTCTGGAGAAAAATGATAGCGTCATTATAAAGGCGGCGATTGAAACTGCTTCAGGTTTTGAAACAGGTGCCTGGGAATGTACTGATGATATCGCTTTAGCTCAGGTAATCATTCTCGATCTGAATAGCAAGACAGGTCGAAAGATTATCGAAGACAATGCAGAAAAAGATGATGCTCCCTTGCTGGTTGGTGTAACGAAAAAGAATCAAAAAGAGCAACCTGTTCTTCGATTCATGATAGATCAGCCGTTAAATTATAATACAGTGCTGGCAACTCTCAGGCAGATCGATTTGCTGGTCAAAAGTCCGCTTGATAATACCAATCAGCAAGAAACGGCCAACAACGATCATGACAGAAAAGAACAGAATAAGATAAAGGTACAAACTGCAAGCAAGGCTACAGAGAAAGAATCGGAACATCAAACTCCAGAAGTGTCTGAAGTTATTTCCATTAAAGATGATTTCTCCGGTGATTCAAAACTTCATCACCTGATCAAAGAAATCATTCGTGATAACAAGTCTGTCGAAATCAGTCATCCAGACTTTCCCTCAATAAAAATCTGTTCTGAAAAACACTGGTTTATTTTCCCCGGTGACTTGAGTAAACAGGCCAGCCTTTTTCGCACAAATGTTAATGAGTTTACGATCGAAGAAAAGGGGGATGAAATCCGCAGGCAGGCGTTTAGTGGTTCTTTCCCAAAAGCGATATGGGAGTTGATTTATACGGCCACATTGTTGGGCACAGAAGGAACATTACTGGAGCCGTTGCAACCTGAAGATCAGTTACATTTGATTGAACTTCCGGAGTTCGAAATGGCTCCTCATACCGAAGAACACATTGCTATTGCAGATTATATGATCAGCCATTCTGCAACGGTGGGTAATGTTGCAAATATTCTGGAAATAGATTTGCCAGTTGTGATTGATTTTTGTAATGCGTGTCAGTCAATTGGATTATTAATTGCCACAGGAGAGCCACAAAACAGATTGTTTCGTTTAATTAACCGGATCATAGAACAGAAAAAATCTGTCGAAATTACGCATCCCGATTTTCCGCCGCTTGATATTTGTTCTGAAAAAGACTGGTTTATTTTTTCCAGAGATCTGAATGAATACACAGAAATGTTCTGTGTTGATGCCGGAGAGTTCAGCTTTGAGAATAGAGGTGATGAGATCAGAAAACAGGCCTTTAGTGGTACCTTCCCGAAATCATTATGGGAACTGGTTTATACAGCAACCATGTTTGGAACAGAGGGGAAATTGCTCAAACCTTTACAGGCAACTGATCGATTAAACCTTATCAAGAAGCCAGAGTTTGAATATGTGAATCATACTGATAATCATCTTGCACTTGCGGAATACATGGTAACCTACTCTGATACAGTTCATGATATTGCAATGAATACGGGTATTGAACTCGGAGAAGTGATCGATTTTTGCAATATGTGCCAGTCGATTAATCTGGTGGAAAGAAATACGATAGAG
>Ga0256841_1003242_pt1 | contig 12288 bp, 8 predicted proteins | sample 356308metaG_FD_185971 | JGI IMG/M metagenome (GOLD analysis project Ga0256841, IMG submission 185971) | Hydrothermal vent microbial communities from Mid Atlantic Ridge, Atlantic Ocean - 356-308 | ecosystem: Environmental > Aquatic > Marine > Hydrothermal vents | place: Atlantic Ocean: Mid...
TGTTCCCCTCGTTCATTTCCAAAACCTCTTTTAACGAATCTATTGTTTCCGGTTTATGTTTAACAGGATTCATGTAAAGTATTATTTTTTTTGTTAATGTATAACGTGCATCTTCAAGTGACATTGCATCTTCAACATTTAATTTTATTTCGTCCCCGCTGCTTTCTAATTTTGCGCGCACTAAAATTGTGTTTTCCGATTGAATTAAATGTTCAAAGTCTTGATATGTTTTGGAAAACATTAAACAGTCGCATGAACCTGAAAAATCATCCAATTTAAAAAATGCCATCTTCCTGCCAGATTTATCAATACGGGTTCTTACATCGGTTACCACTCCGCACGCTCTAACAAAATCCACATTTTGATACGTTTCGGGTTCGCCAAGATGAATAGAAGCGAAGGAATCATATTCATTCCGGAATTTACTAAGCGGATGGGCTGAAAGATAGAAACCCAAAACTTCGCGTTCCTTTGCAAGTTTTTCTTTTGTTTCCCAAGCGGGTACGTCAGGTAAATCGGGTTCATGAATTTCAAGCGATTCGTCTATTTCTCCAAATAAACTGGAAGCATGAAGCTCTGTAACCGTTCTGGCTTTACTGCCGAAAGAAAGAGCGGATTCAATTGCTTGAAACTGTTGAGCTCTGGTACCTTCCAAGGAATCCATTGCTCCGGCAAGTACCAAACCTTCCAAAGCCCTTTTGTTAACAACCCTTGTATCTATATGCCGGCAGAAATCATAAATTGTAGTAAAATTCCTTCCCAAGTTTTTATGAGCTTTCTCAATATTTTTAACCGCATTAATACCTACGTTTTTTATAGCCGACATACCGAAAACGATTTTCCCGTCTTTTACCGTAAAAGAGACGGAAGGACGATTTACATCAGGAGTTAATACTTTAACCTTTAATTTTCGACAATCTTCCAGTAAAGCGGTAACCTTTTCCGGCTTCCCGAATTCAACCGTTAAGTTAGCGGCTAAAAATTCCGGCAGATAATGCGCTTTTAAGTAAGCCGTTTGATAAGCAACAATACTATAAGCAACCGCATGACTTTTATTAAATCCGTAGTTAGCAAATTTGTCAATGTTTTCAAAAATCTTTAAAGCAATTTTTCTGGGAATACTATTAGCAATGGCGCCTTCAACAAATTTTTCGCGCTGCTCATTCATTGCCTTCAAATCTTTTTTACCCATTGCCCTTCTAAGCAAATCGGCTTCGGATAAGGTCATACCCCCAATTTTACTGGCAATTTGAACTACCTGCTCTTGATAGACAATAATTCCATAAGTTTCCTTTAGGATCGGTTCCAACAAAGGATGTAAAAACGTAAAAGATTTTCTACCGTGTTTTCTATCTATAAAATCGTTAATAAATTCCATCGGACCGGGTCTGTACAAAGCGTTCATTGCCGCTAAATCTTTGATGCTTGTCGGTTTCAGCTTTTTGAGATATTCTTTCATCGGAGAAGATTCAAATTGAAATACCGCCGTTGTTTGACCTTTGGAAAACAGTTTGTAAGTTTTCTTATCGTCCAATGGAATATTTTCGAGGTCTATTTCAATTCCTCTGGTTTCTTTCACCAATTTTAAAGTATTACGAATTACGGATAGAGTACTTAAGCCGAGAAAATCCATTTTTAACAAACCGGCAGAATCGAGTTCTTTCATATTATACTGGGTAACAAGATCGCCTGTACTGCCTGCCGTGGCTAAGGGTACAAATTCCGAAACATCGCCGGGAGTAATAACCACGCCGGCAGCATGCTTGGATGCATTGCGGTTCATACCTTCAAGAATTTTCGAATACTTTATCAACTCAATAATTTTCGGGTCTTTCGATTCGGCTACCCATTTTAATTCCGGGACTTCCTTTAATGCTTTGTCTATAGTATAAACACGCCCGAATTTTGACGGGATCCATTTGGTAATACTGTTTACAACCGTTAACGGAATTTTCAAAACCCTTGCAACATCTCTAAGTACGGCTTTTGAAGACAAACGATTAAAGGTAACAATTTGACTAACGGAAGACTCGCCGTATTTACCTTTAACGTATTCAATAACTTCGCCCCGTTGATCATCGGCAAAATCCACGTCGATATCCGGCATGGATTTTCTTGCAGGGTTTAAAAATCTTTCGAACAACAAATCGTAATCAAGAGGATTCACATTAGTAATACCAAGGGCATAAGCCACCAAACTTCCGGCGGCACTTCCCCTGCCCGGTCCGACAGGTATACCTTGTTTTTTAGCAGCATTTATAAAATCTTGCGTAATCAAAAAGTATCCTGAATATCCCATGGAAGTTATAATTTCAATTTCATAGTTAAATCTTTTTTCAACTTCACCCGAAATATCTTTAAATCTTTTTTCCAACCCCTTCCTTGCTAAAATTTTAAAATATTCATCCAAATTTTTAGCGTTGGATTCTTTGGGAATTGGAAATACAGGATAGTGGAATTTTTCGAAATCCAGGTTCACATTTATTTTTTCTTCAATCTCTAAAGTATTTTCAATTGCGCCTTTATAATTTTTAAAAAGACTTTTCATTTCCTCGGAAGATTTGAAATAAATTTGATCGGTGCCGTATCTTAAATCGTGATAGTCACGTCCCGTTTTATCGGAAAGCAAAAGCAGAATATTATGCGCTACCGAATGCTCGCGTTCTATGTAATGAATATCGTTTGTTGCGACCATTTTTATTCCGAGTTCTTTAGACAATTTCGGAACACCTTCCAATATCGGCTTATCCTTTTCCAATCCATGGTCTTGCAGTTCAAGATAAAAATCTTGATCGAAAATTTCTTTTAACAAAACAGCTTGCTCTTTTGCTTTATCGTAATTTCCTTGCAGTAAGTAAGAAGAAACCGGACCGGCTAAGCAGGCGCTTGTGCAAATAAGTCCTTCCGACATTTTTTTAAGCACTTCAAGATCAATTCTCGGTTTGTAATAGAAACCTTCGGTAAAACCAATTGTGGAAAGTTTGACCAAATTTTTATAACCGGTTTTATTTTTGGCCAACAAAACTAAATGATTATAATGTTTTTTTCTTTTTTTAGAAGGATTTGCGTATTTATCGCCGCGGTCAAATCTGCTTCCTTGCATCACAATATAAGCTTCCATCCCAATTATCGGTTTTATTCCCGCGCTTTTTGCTTTTTTATAAAATTCCGAAATTCCGTACATTACTCCGTGATCTGTAAGAGCGAGAGCATGCATTTCGTTTTTCTTTGCGGCGTCAACTAAAGCCGATACCGTGCAAGCGGCATCTTGCAAACTGTAATGCGAATGATTGTGCAGATGAACAAAATCGTTCATTTAATAAAAATTCCAATTATTTAATTATAAAATTACTTTTTACCCGTATGACCAAATCCGCCTTCGTTTCTTTGAGTTAAAGATAATTCTTCAACTTCAACTAAGTCAGCTTTGAAAACAGTGCTAACAACTAATTGCGCAATACGGTCGCCGGAATGAATTACAAAGTCGTTATCACTAAAATTGAACAAAATAATTTTAATTTCGCCGCGGTAATCCGCGTCTATAGTTCCGGGTGAATTCAGTACACCTATTCCGTGTTTAATTGCCAAACCGCTTCTGGGGCGCACTTGAATTTCGAAACCTTCGGGAATTTCAACGCTTATGTTTGTAGGAACCATGGCAATTTTTCCCGCGGGAAGTATCATATCGTTTTCCAGTGCGGCGCGTATATCCAAGCCGGAGCTGTTAGCAGTTTCATATTTTGGAAGAGGGATATTATTAAATTTATTATTTATTCTTTTTAGTTTTATAGTTACACTATTCATATTTCAAGGAAATTAAATATTGACCAATGAGGAATTGAGTGATGCAAAGTTAATAGAATTATTTATCTTTTTCCGAAAATAATCTTACTTGCATAAACAATTTCCGATTTTTTAAGTACACCTGTTAAAATGAGCGCAAAAAAGAAACCGACCAATAATCCGAATTTTAATAAAATTGTAAGGTAACCCAAATTATACAAATAGTAATAGGCAATCAATACAAATGCTGTAACAATCAGATTCGGTATTACTCTTCCGAATTCATATTTCACCTTATAAAATTTATTCGAGACAAAATACATAAGGATTGCCATTGTTAAGTAACTTGCTAACGTAGCCAATGCAGCTCCCATAATTCCCCAAACGGGAATTAATAAAAAATTCACAATTATATTAATTGTTGCGCCTGCAGCAGTTACATAAGGAAAATATTTTGTTTTTTCTTCTATGTATAAACCGGCATTGAAGTTTACGTACATTCCGTGAAAGATATATGCAAAAAGAACAACCGGCACAATGTAAATTCCAACCAAATAGTCTTTACCGATTAATGTTTTACCGTTCAGAAATTCTATTTTTGCCAAGTCGTTTATAAATAAACTAATAACAACCCAGATTAATGTGGCAACAAGAACAAAAAGGGTTAATACTTTGGAAAAAATTTCTTTCGCATTTTTATCTTTCGCGGTATTTAAAAAGAAAGGTTGCCATGCATATTGAAACATCGAGACAAAAAGGAGCATAAAAATACCAAGTTTATAATTTGCCCTGTAAATACCAACGGTTGAATCGTTGGTTAAATAGCGAAGTATCGGGACGTCAATCATTTGAACTATCATTGCGGCTATACTGGCGGGCAAATACGGCAAACCGAATTTAAGCATTTGTTTTAACCTTGCCGTATTTACTTTAATTTTTAATTTTTTTAATATATCAGGAATTAATACGATAAGCGAAAAAGCAGAAGCCGCAATATTACTTATGAAAATGGCTTCTATACCCATTTTGTAATAAAGGATCAAAAGTAAATTAAGCGTAAGATTTATTGAGATGTTCAAAATTTTTATTGTAGCAAATTTACTTGCTTTACGTTCAATCCTTAAACTGGCAAAGGGAATTAATGCTAATGTGTCCAGTAAAATGATTGCAAGCATGTAAATCAATAAATACGAATAACCGGAGGGAATGCCCAACCAATTATTTACCTGATGTTTGAATGAAAATACGATAAAGCTGATTACAACGGATGTAAATGCTACAAACAAAAACGGCGTGGAAAAAATATCGGAATTATTATTTTCTTGTTCCAAAGAAGAATACTTTAAATATGCGGCATCCATTCCGTATATATAAACTATGTTTAGAAACGCAATAACCGAATAAAGATAAGCATATAATCCGTACTCCGAAGTGGAAAAAACATTTGTGTAAAAAGGTACGAGTAGAAAACCGAGAAACCTTCCAAAGATTGTGCTGATACCGTAAATAGCAGTATCTTTCGATAATTCTTTTAGTTTCTCAATCATTCTGTTTTTTCACTCTGTTGACTTTTCAAAAAAAGGCAGCAAAGCATCAATATAAATTTTAGGAGGACGCGTAGGTTTTTTGGTATCGGCTTTAATAAACATGTGATCGGTATATCCCGTTGCAATTACGGTTTGGCTGTCTTTTATTCTAATGATATAATCGATATGAACTTTAGCAGAACGGATTTCATTTAGAACCGATTCTATTTCCAATAAATCGTCGTAATGCGCGGCATTTTTATAATTAACATGCGCTTGAATAAGCGGAAGTTGGTAACCTTGTTTTTCCAGATGGCTATAAGGCAAACCCACGCTTCTTAATAACTCGGTTCTACCCACTTCAAAATATTCGAGATATTTTCCGTTGTAAACAAATTCCATTTTATCGGTATCTGCATATCGAACACGAATTATAGTTTTATAAGACAGCATTTATAGAGTTACCAAATAAAAACAGTTTTTCAGAAAGATAATTAAATCATTCAACATAAACGCCCATAGAACCGAATTTTTCCAATCGATCCTGAACCAGTTTTTCAGGCTTCATTTTTTTAAGATTTGCCAATTCCTCAAGCAACACATTTTTAAGAGTATCGGCAATTTTATTATGATCCCTGTGCGCTCCGCCGAGCGGTTCGGGAATTATTCTATCGATAATTTTGTGTTCCAACAAATCCTTGGCGGTTAATTTTAATGCTTCGGCGGCTTGTTCTTTATATTCCCAACTTCGCCAAAGAATACTTGAGCATGATTCGGGACTAATAACCGAGTACCATGTATTTTCCAACATTAAAACCCTGTTACCCACTCCAATACCCAAAGCACCGCCGCTGGCACCTTCGCCAATAATAACAACAATAACAGGCACTTTTAATTTGCTCATTTCAAAAAGGTTTTTAGCAATAGCTTCGGCTTGTCCCCTTTCTTCGGCTTCGATACCCGGATAGGCTCCGGGGGTATCTAACATAGAAATAACCGGAATATTAAACTTTTCTGCCAATTTCATCAAACGTAATGCTTTCCGGTATCCTTCGGGATTCGGCATCCCAAAATTTCTGTATAAATTGGACTTTGTGTCCCTTCCTTTTTGATGACCAATAATCATCACTTTTTCGTTACCGAGTTTTGCCAAACCACCTACAATTGCCTTGTCGTCTTTAAAATGTCTGTCGCCATGTAATTCAACAAAATCGGTGGTCATTAAATATATATAATCCAACGTATAAGGTCTTTGCGGATGTCTGGCAAGCTGTACTCTTTGCCATCTGGTAAGGTTTTCATAAACATTCCGCTTGAGTTTATGTACTTTATCTTCCAAGGTTTTTATTTCATTTTCAATATCCAAATTTTCTTCAAGTTTTCGCATTTCTTCAATTTTTTCTTCCAATTCAATAATCGGTTTTTCAAAATCCAAAATATTGTTTACCATTATTGTTTTTTCTCCATTTTGTAAAACATTTTAGCGAATGATTTTCCTAAAATTTCCAGATCGAGCCACAAATTTTGATTCTTTGCGTAAAAAAGATCCAATTTATTTATTTCCGACTGATCAGCAAGATCAACATTTTCCGTATACCACAAACCGCTTAAACCGAGTTTACCCATAAATAAGTCTTTGTAATACGAGTTAAATTTCGGTCCTACCAAACTCATTTTACCCGTAAAAACTTTAGGTACATTCAGAACAAAATTAATAAAGTCGTTTCTTGAATTTCCAAGTTTATCAAAAAAATATACAAAAGGATAGATAAAAATTAAAATTAACAAAGATATAACCCTGTCGGCAATTGCTTTAATTATTTTATGGGTTGAGGAAGAAATGTTATAATACATTTTCAAGAGAGGAACGTCGTCTATTTGAGTAGCCATCGATTTACCAACCAAATAATCCGCTTCGTTACCCGAGACAAGAAATTCTACATTTTCGCCTTGGCATTTTGATACTACGGAAAACATTTTTTCGAATGAAAGATCATTGGATGAAAAAATAACTTTTTCTATTTTTTTATCCTTTACAATTTTTCTTATTCCGTCTATATTTCCTATTACCTTGTATCCGTTTAATTCAGAGCCTACATAATTCATTTCTACGCTAATAAAACCAACTATATCAGTCATTGAATTTATATCCATTTTTAATTTTTTCACCAAATCAATGGCTTTCTCACCGGTTCCAACCACCAGCGTTCGAACGTTTGTTGAGGCGTTTGTAAGTCCCGAACTAAAAAATATTTTATAAAGAATTCTCCAGGCAGGATACATAAAAAACAGAAATGCATAAGTAATAAGAACAACCGCCCTGCTAAATGCAAATTGTTTAAGAAAAAATGTTAATGAGGAAAGTATAAAAAAACCTAAAATGAGGGACGCCCAACTTTTTAAGATTGAAATTGAATTTTTCTTGTAAGCGCCAAAAAATGCCGAAACCACTAATTGAAGCACAGCCGGTAAAATATAAATCCACGGTTTAACAAAACCGGGAAATCCAAGCCAGTGACTTGATTTGTAAATTTTTTCAGCAAAGAATAAAGCCGCGACAAAAAATATGAAATCGAGAAACATTGCGGCTATTGCGTGTTTATAAACATTAGCAAACGCAACTAATTTGCGTACAATAATAGCCGTTTGCAAAATTGAAGAAACTATAAAGGATGAAGAAAAATGTTTTTTTACAAATAAATGCATAGCGTTATAAAACATTTTAGTCTCATCCAAATCGCTTCGTTTAGTGCTTTCGCCTTTAAAATGAATTATTTCCGTTCCGCTAAAATAATAAACTTTATATCCTGCTTTTTGCGTACGGTAACAATAATCAAGGTCTTCTCCGTACATAAAGAATTGTGTATCGAAGCCGCCTATTGTTTCGTACACTTCGCGTTTCATCATCATAAAAGCGCCGGAAATTGCATCTACTTCATAACTTTTATTTTCGTCAAGGTAGGTTAAATTGTATTTTGCAAACAATTTACTTTTAGGAAATAATTTACTTAAACCAAACACTTTAGTAAAAGACGTCCACGGACCCGGGAAACTTCTTCTGCAAGCAAGTTGCAGTGTACCGTCGGGATTCAAAACTTTACAACCAGCCAGACCAACTTCCGGATGTCTTTCAAAAAAATCGACCAATTTTACAAATGTATCTTCTTTTACGATAGTATCGGGATTAATGAGAACTATATATTTCCCTTTTGAAATTTTTAATGCTTTATTATTTGCAGCCCCAAAGCCGATATTTTCATTATTTAAAATTGTTTTAACGGCAGGATACTTTTGATTCAACAAATTAATGCTGCCATCGGTCGAAGCATTATCCACAACAATAATTTCAGCCGAAAAATTTTTTGTAGCTTTGGTTAAAGAATCTAATAAATTCAGAAGGAATTCTTTTACATTGTAATTCACTATAATAATTGATAAGTCCATCACGTCCGTTTATTTTAGGATACCGAGGATGCTTCTGATACGTAACTTCCAAACCATAAGAATAGCTTCCCTAACAATTTTTTTAGACATTTTGGAAGTTCCCTCTACTCTATCGATAAAAACAATCGGCATTTCTCCTATTTTGAATCCTTTCTTCCAAACTTTGTAGTTCATTTCTATTTGGAAAGCATAACCATTAGAACTAATATTATTTAACTCTATAGATTCTAAGACTTTGCGTTTAAAACATTTGAATCCCCCGGTACAATCATTAATGGGCAAACCGGTTATAAACTTGGTATATTTATTTGCGAAGTAAGAAAGGAGTAATCTCCGCATAGGCCAATTAATTACGTTAACGCCGACCAAATACCTGCTGCCTATAACCAAATCGTAACGGTCAAGGTACTGCATAAAATTTCGTATTTCCCTCGGATCATGAGAAAAATCGGCATCCATTTGAAAGGCGATATCGTAGTTATGTTCAAGCATATATTTATAGCCTGCAACATAAGCAGTGCCTAAACCCATTTTACCTTTTCTTTTTATCAGATGAACCGCAGAATCTTTTTTGGAGTAATTTTCAACAAACTGAGCAGTACCGTCGGGTGAATTATCATCTACAATAAGTATATCAATCTCCGGATACATCTCGCGTAATTCAGGAATTAATTTCTGTACATTATTTAATTCATCAAATGTGGGAATGATAATAATTGATTTCAATTTGACTGTTAAACTATCAGTATTATTCAAAGTGACCTCTCCCGGAAAGTACGACAAAAATGGTTCGGAATAAAATTTTAAAATCCATTCTTAAAGACATATTTTCAATATAAAAAAGATCAAATCTCAATTTGGTTTTTACGTCGTCAATCGTTTCGTCATATTTGTGTTTTACCTGAGCCCAGCCCGTTACGCCGGGTCTTACCCTCAATCTTCTTTTATATAACGGAATTTCCTTAGTAAGTTTTTCAACAAAATACGGTCTTTCGGGGCGCGGACCCACCAAGCTCATTTCGCCCTTCAAAACATTAATCATTTGCGGAATTTCATCTATTCTTACCTTGCGGATAAATTTGCCCACTTTGGTAATTCTGGGATCATCTTTGTGGGACCAAACGGGTCCCGAATAAGCTTCCGCATTATCAATCATTGATCTGAATTTAATTACTTTGAACACCTTGCCGTTTTGTCCCATTCGTTCCTGTAAAAAAAATACCGGTCCTTTACTATCCAATTTTATAGCTATTGCAGTAATTATAGTAACCGGCAAAGTAATTACTAAAATTAATAATGAAATAAAAATATCAATTATTCTTTTTAATTTTTTTTCCCATTCGGGCATTAATTGCGGCATAATATCAATAAGCGGAAAACCGTAAATTTGGTTTGTTCTTGCCTGACCGCTTATAATTTCGTAAAGATCAGGAACGATTTTCAATCCGACTTGCTTATCCTCACATTTGCTAATAACGCTTATCAATACATCATCCTCGTGTTTTTCCAGCGCTAAAATTATCTCTTTTACATCCAGTTTATCTATTACTTTATTTATATTTTCAAAAGTATCGTAAACTTTAACTCCGTCATATTCCTTACCTATATTTTCCTCTTTAACCGCAACGTAACCAACCGGGTCGAGACCCAAGCCTCTATAATTAGTGATGGTTCGCTGGATATTGAATGCTTTCGGATTGTAACCGATAATGAGCGCATTTCGCCTGCCAACTCCTTTTATCAATAAATAACGTTGTAAACTTCTAACAAAAAGCCTGCCGGAGCCGACAAAAACAAGAAAAATTGACCAATATAAAAATATCAGATATCTATTTCCTGCGCTTTGTCCGTGAATCATATCGTCATAAAAAATGAGAAAAAATAAAATAAAAATACCCACAAAAGAAGCTTTGAAGAGGGTTGTTAATTCATCAAAACGCGATCTTGCAAACCAAGTGCGGTACATTCCGACGAATGTAAATATTAACAACCAATAGAAGTAAATTGCCGGTAAAGTGAGCAGAAAATCGGGTCTGGTAAAAATTGCAAATAATCCCGATTCAACCCTGATATAGTAATAAACCAACCATGTAAGATTGATAGTTATAAAATCTACAAGTAGAACTAATAATTTTTCGGGTTTGCTGTTCAATTTTCAAAAAGTTGATTTTGTACAAAAAAATACAAAAATAGAAACTTTAATATACTAATTTAACTTATTGCCGATAATATTTTTTTAGAAATGTAATTTCCGATAGATAAAGAAGCAGTAGCCGCAGGGGATGGAGCATTGCAGACATGAAGCACCCTTTCACCTTCTACAAAGTAAAAATCATCTAACAATCCGCCTTTAATATCGCACGCTTGAGCTCTTACGCCAGCGCCCCCTTTTTCTATATCTTCCAAAGAAATTTCCGGGGCAATTCTTTGAATTGCTTTAACAAAAGCTTTTTTACTAAAAGACCTGTAAAACTCTTGAATACCTGTTTTCCAATATTTTTTGATTACTTTATGAAATCCGGGCCAAGTAAGAGTTTCCAGCAATTCCGCTAAATTAATATCACTTTTTCTATAACCTTCACGTTTAAATGCAAGTACCGCATTAGGTCCAACTTCAACATTTCCATCAATCATTCTTGTAAAATGGACGCCGAGGAACGGAAATCTGTCATCGGGAACCGGATAAATCAAAGAATTAATAAAATTTCGCTTTTCTTTTTTAATGGTGTAATATTCACCGCGGAACGGGATAATTCTAATAGGAAGACCGGGATGAGTAAGCTTGGCAATTTTATCGGAATACAAACCGGCACACGAAACTAAAAAGCCGCTTTTATAAGTGTTATTTCTGCATACAACGGTTATTTCCCCGGTATTTTGAATGATTTTGGTAACTTCTTCTTCAAAAATAACCTCCGCATTAAAATTTTTTATTAACTTCAACATTTTTTTTGAAACTGCAGTGTAATCGATAATTCCCGTCTCCGGTACAAAAACAGCTTTAACACCTTTTGCATGCGGTTCAATTTGAAAAAGTTCTTTTTCATCTAAAACTTTTAAATTCTGCAAACCGTTTTTTATTCCCCGGTCGTAAATTCGCATTAAAGTATCAATTTCATTTTCATCAACCGCAACAATTACCTTCCCGCAAATGTCATATTCAATTTCATTCTCATCACAAAATTCCAACAACATCTTATATCCGTTACGGCAATTTTTTGCTTTTAAGCTCCCGGGTTTATAATAGATACCGGAATGAATTACGCCGCTATTGTTGCCTGTTTGATGTTTGGCAACATCATTTTCCTTTTCCAAGATTAAAACTGATAACTGCGGATTTTTCTTAAGCAGCTGATATGCTGTTGCCAAACCGACAATTCCCGCACCAATGATTGTGACATCGTACTTTTTCATCTTTCCGTGGATTCCCAAATAATTGAATGCCGGTTTCTTAAAAATTTAATAAAACCGATAACCAGAGCAATATTCGATAAAACAAAAAAGAAAGGCATGGCAAAAATTTCCATCCTTACCT
>Ga0256841_1003243_pt1 | contig 12285 bp, 9 predicted proteins | sample 356308metaG_FD_185971 | JGI IMG/M metagenome (GOLD analysis project Ga0256841, IMG submission 185971) | Hydrothermal vent microbial communities from Mid Atlantic Ridge, Atlantic Ocean - 356-308 | ecosystem: Environmental > Aquatic > Marine > Hydrothermal vents | place: Atlantic Ocean: Mid...
CCAGGACCGGCGAGCCCGGCGGATGTGGGAGGACATCCTGGCCGCCCCTCCGCCAGGGGACGCCCTGCTGGTGAGCAACGACCGGGATGAGGTGGTCCCTCTCTACTACCTGCAGGCGGTGGAGGGCCGAGCCCAGGGGGTGACCGGCCTCTTCCCCCTCATCACCCCGGAGCCCCGCTTCCAGGACGTGGGCGCGGTGGTGGAGACGGCCCTGATCGAGGGCGCGGGGCGGCCCGTCTTCCTGATCAAGCCCATGCCCGGCCTGGAGGTGAAGTTCGACCTGGTCCCCGGGCCGGCGCCCCTGGTCCAGGTGACGGGGCTGGCCGCCCAGCACCCTCCCCAGCGACGGGTGGAGCGATCCCTGGGACCCTTGACCCTCCTGGGCTACGACTGGCAGCCCGAGGAGGATGGAGGCGTCCAGGTGGCGCTCACCTGGCGGGTGGCGGAGCGGCTGGACGGGAACTACACCACCACGCTCCAGCTCTTCGACGCCCAGGGGCGGAAGCTGGCCCAGGACGACGCGCCGCCTGGCGGGGTCTTCTACCCCACGTCTCTCTGGAAGCCCGGAGAAACGCTGCGGGAGGTCCACCGCCTGGCTCTGCCGTCCGATGCCCAGCCGGCGCGCATGCTGGTGGGCATGTACACCGGCCCCGATCTGACGCCCCTGGCCCCAGCCCTGGAGGTGACGCTGGAAGTGGCGCTGGAGTGAGGGGAAAGGGCGAGCCGATGACGAGGCAGCGCCCCCATCCACGGTTTTTTCTCTCCCAGTTGAAGGTGATCGCATGGCACAGACCAGCCCAGCCTTGAAAAGCGAGTTCGTCGTGGCCCAGGACGCCATCCGCTCGGACCGGCGGGGACCGGTGCGCTGGATCGCATCCCACGTGCGCCGCAGCTGGTGGATCGGCCTCATCGCCCTGGCGGGGGCCTTCGGGAACGCGGCCCTGGCCGCGGCCATCCCCATCTACACCGGCATGGCCTTCAACGCGGTCCAGGGGGCTCCCCCCAACCTGCGGGCCCTGCTCTGGGCCTCCTTCCTGGTGGTGGGCAGCCAAGTGGTGCGGGGGCTGGTCCAGTTTGGCCGCAACTCGGGCAGCGAGGTGCTGGGCCAGCGGCTGGAGCGGGATGCCCGCCAGGAGCTCTACGCCTCCCTCCTGGGCAAGGACATGCGCTTCCACGACAGCTACCCCACCGGGGAGATGATGGCCCGGGCCACCAACGACGTCCACGAGCTGGCCTTGATGATGGCCCCAGGGCTGAACCTGGTCATCGGCTCGGCCAACTTCCTGATCATGCCTCTGCTGGTGGCCCCCAGCATCCACCCCGCGCTCATCGCCACCCCGGCCGCCTTCGCCCTCCTCTACGTCCTGGCCCTGGGCCAGTACCTGAGCCAGCTCAACCCGGTGACCAGCCGGGTGCGGGAGAGCTTCGGCGCCATGAACGCAGCCCTGACCGAGGCCATCGAGGGCATCGAGACGGTGAAGGGCGCGGCCCAGGAGGAGCGGGAGATCCGACGCTTCCTGGAGCGGGCCCAGGCGGTGCGGGAGGCCTTCGTGGACCAGGGGCGCATGGAGGCCCGCTTCCTGCCCCTCCTCCTGCTGGGCATCGCCCAGGGGACGGCCCTCTGGCACGGGCTGGTTCTCTTCCGGGCCGGGGCCATCACCGTGGGGGACGTGGTGGCCTACATGGGGCTCATCGCCCTCTTCGGCTTCCCGGTCTTCGTCTCCCTCTTCGCCTACTCCCAGGTCTCCTCGGGCATCTCCAGCGCTCGGCGCATCCTGGAGCTGCTCCGGGCCGAGACCCAGCTGGATCGCAACGAGGGGGGCTACGCTCAGCCCATGCGGGGGGCGATCCGCTTCGAGCGGGTGACCTTCCGCTACGACATGGGAGAGCTGGGCATCCCCACGCCCGAGGCCCCCGCGATGCCGGGCCGGCCCGCGCTCCAGGATGTGAGCTTCTCGGTGGAGGCGGGGCAGACCCTGGCCCTGGTGGGCCAGACCGGCTCGGGGAAGAGCACGGTGGCCAAGCTGATCAACCGCATCTACGACGTGGACCAGGGGCGGGTGCTGGTGGATGGGGTGGACGTGCGGGAGTGGGATCTGGCCGCCCTGCGCCGGCAGATCTCCATCATCGAGCAGGACGTCTTCCTCTTCAGCCGCACCATCGCGGAGAACATCGCCTTCGGCAAGCCGGACGCCACCCAGGAGGAGATCGAGGCCGCGGCCAAGGCGGCCCAGGCCCACGATTTCATCGTCCGCTTTCCCGAGGGGTACCAGACCAAGGTGGGGGAACGGGGGGTCATGCTCTCTGGGGGGCAGCGCCAGCGCATCGCCCTGGCCCGGGCCTTCCTCACGGACCCAGCCATCCTCATCCTGGACGACTCCACCAGCGCCATCGACAGCGCCACCGAGGACAAGATCCAGCAGGCCATCGAGGCCGCCTCCAGCGGGCGGACCACCATCCTCATCACCCACCGCCTCTCCCAGATCCGCTGGGCGGACAAGATCGTGGTCATGCGCAGGGGACGGGTGGCCGCGGTGGGCTCCCACGAGGAGCTCCTGCAGACCTCCCCCGCCTACCGGGATATCTTCGCCCGCTACACGTGAGGGGTGGGAACCGGGTCAGGATCAGGGCCGGTGGGCCAGGTCGATCTGCTGACGCAGCTCCTCCCGGGCCACCCGCAGGTTTTCCTTGACCCGGAAGAAGACCGCCTCGCTGAACCCCATCTCCCCGGAGAAGAGCAGCTCCTCCAACGCCTCCACCACCCGCAGCAGCTTAGCCTCCAGCAGCTCCACCGTGGTCCCGTAGAGGGCCTCGGGCAGGAAGAGCAGGAGCAGCACCAGGAACACCAGGCCGAAGCCCAGGATCTGCGCGCCTGTCTCCCCCAGTCCCCGCAGGAGGAAGAACTGGAGCAGGAACCAGAGGGCCAGGCTGATGCCCATCATGTGCCAGCGGGTGATGGGCTGGGCCGGGGTCAGATCCCGGAGGGGGCCGGCCAGCTCCTCGTACTCCCGGAGCTGACGGAGCCAGCGGTTGAAGTGGCGGCAGTGAGGCACGCTCACCCGGCTCTGGTCGTGGCGCGCCAGCTCCAGGGCCTGCTCCCGGCACTGCTGGGCCATGTCGTAGAACTCTTTGCGGGTGAGTTTGCGGGTCGGTTGTCTGGCCATGACCGCTCCCAGGAGGGGAAAGGCTACTGAGCCAGCCAGAGGGAGAGGAGGAGCAGCCCTGTGGTGAGGAGGATCGCGTAGGAGGTGGCCTCCACCAGCAGACGGCCGGCGATGCGGCTGTAGGGCTGCTGGAAGGCCTGGGCGCAGGCCCGGATCAAGGGAGGCATGCCGAAGAGGCCCAGCAGGCTCCAGATGGGCAGGTAGCCCAGAGCCACCAGGAGCACCAGGTCCGCGAAGGCCAGGACGGCGATCACCGTGCCCAGGAGCAGCGCCCGCTCCGGCCCCAGGATCACCACCAGCGTCTGCTTGCGCAGCTTCCAGTCCCGCCGCCAGGTGACGAAGGCCGGCGCCATCCCGGCCAGCAGGGCCAGCAGGGCCAGGGGAGCCATGTCGGCCAGAGAGACTGCGTCCAGGTGCTGGGTCTGGGCGTAGAAGGCGGCGATCATGGGCAGCCAGCCCAGGCCCAGGAAGAGGAGCAGCTCCCCCAGGCCCCAGCCCCGATAGCCCAAGGCCAGGGGCGGCCCCGCGTAGATGGCGAAGAGGAAGAGCTCCAGCCAGCCGAAGAACCAGAGCGGCCAGCCCACCAACAGGCCCAGCCAGACCGTGGCCATGAAGCTCACGCTGGCGCTGATGAAGGCCATGCTACGCACCGTTCCCGGACGAACCACCCGCCGTCGGAGCACGGTCAGCCCATCCGGCCCCAGGCCGTTGAGAGAGCCTGGCGGCACCGTTCGCCCCTGGGCCCGGCGGTAGTCCTGGTAGGTGACCCAGAGGTGGAGGAAGAGCAGGGCCCCGCCATGGGCCAGGAAACCCAGCCCCAGGAGCAGGCCGTTCACCTGGCCGGCCAGCCACCAGGCTAGGCCACCCGTCCAGAGCAGGGGCATGAGCAGGGCCGGGAGCCGGTCCAGGCGGGCCAGGAGCAGGGAGAGCCGTCCCGCGTCCGTGGGGAGGGGCTGAGACGGCGCGGTTGGCTGGCCGGCCTGGGCCTGGCGGCTCTGTTCGACTGGGGGAATCCGGGTCAGATCGTTGCTCAGCATGGCGGATGGCTCACAGCCTTCTGGGGGGCACTGTTCGACATCGAATTGTCCCATTCTAGCACGGCGCATTCTGTAGCGTCAAAAACTGGAAAAATTTCTTAGGGTGATGTTTGGGGAGGGGAGAGAAGGCGTGGGGATGGGCGGTTCAACCTCACTCGCCGATCTCCGGTTTCCACGCCCTGTTACCCGTCCTCGTTCGCCGGTTTCTCACTCCGGCGCTCAATCCCCGCTCACCTCACCACCCGCCACAGCTCGAAGAGGGGCGTGCCGTCCCGTTGAGAGAACGTTTTCTCCAGGATCGGCGTTCCACCGGAGAGGTGGGCCTGGTCCAGGAAGGCCTGGCGACGGCCCTGGAACACGGTGAACCCCGGCGCGTGGAGCAGGTAGACGTTCTGGGGGTTGCCCAGGAAGAGGCCCAGCCGCTGGACGAAGGCCGGATCCGGCTGCTCCAGCTGATCGTAGCCGAAGATCTCGATGGGGGTCACCGTGCCCTGGCTCAGGAAACGCACCGGCGCGTCCATGCCCCAGTCCAGGGCGATGGGCGAGCCCAGGCCGTTGTAGCGCAGATGGTAGGCCAGGGCGTAGCTGGCGTCCGAGTGATCCCCCAGGCCGCCGCTCTGGCCCAGGAGCCGATGATAGCCCAGGCTGGCCGCGCCGTCCAGGAGCAGCCACAGGATCAGCCCCAGGGCCCCGGCCAGAGCCAGCCGCTCCTTGCCCCGCAGGGCCTTCCACGCAGATCCCAGCCCCTCTTCCGGGAAAAAGGCGGCCAGGGCCAGGCCCAGCACCCCGGCCAGGGCCACGTGGAGCAGGGCGTAGTGGGTGACGAAGAGGTCGCTCACGGTGAAGGTGCTGGCCACCACGGCCAGGGCCAGCAGAGCCAGGGGCAGGATCAGGTGGGCCCGACGCCCGGCTCGCCACCCTTTCGCCAGCCCCAGGAGCAGGGCCAGCCCGGCCAAGAAGGGAGCCAGGGGATTGCTCTGCACCCCGCCCAGGTACCAGAACTGATCCCCCCGCAGCACCTGGATCAGCTGGCCCAGGCGCGTCCCCAGGTTGGCCAGGAACTCCCCGTTGTTCACCCCGTAGTAGCTCTGGCCCAGATTGCCGCCGATGCGGCTCACCGTGCCCCCGGTCATCAGGTTGAAGAGGATCAGGGGCGAGAGGGCCAGCAGGAAGAGGAGCAGGGCTTTTCCCAGGAGGGGGAGCGAGAGAGCGGGCAGGGGCAGGGCCTGGGGATCCACCACCCGGGCGGAGCGCAGGAGCCGCCACAGGATCCAGGTCGCGACCAGCAGAGCGAAGGGGCCCACCACCCAGAGGGCCAGGAGCTTGGCGTAGATGGCCAGGCCAGCCCCGGCCGCGCTCAGGAGCAGGGCCCGGGGGCGATCCCGGCGCAGCCAGGCCAGCCCCTGCCAGACGCAGAGCAGGGTGAAAGGCTGGGTCAGGTTGGTGACGAAGATGCCCTGACGGCTCCAGAAGACGAAGCTGGGTGAGGCGGCCAGGAGGGTCACCGCCAGGAGGCCAGCCAGGGAGATGGGCGCTGGTTCCTGGGAGGGGAGACGGCGACCCAGGGCCACCCACTCGGACACGGCCCGCTCCAGGAGGAGCAGGGCGGCCAGGCCGGTGAGCACCGGCAGGGCTCGCAGGTTGGGCACGCCGATGCCGGTGAGGGCCAGGAAGGGCAGGGCCAGGTAGACGTTCAGCGCGCCGATGTAGTCCTGGACCATCAGGGGCAGGGTGACGCCGAAGAGGGAGAGGCCGGCGTCCCGGAAGGGGGAGACGGGCGCGCCGGTGAGGAGCTCCATGGCGTTGACCCCCGCTTCCTTGGCCTCGTCGTAGTGGAGGCCCGGCAGGCCCAGCTGGTAGACGGCCAGCCCCAGGTAGAGGAGCAGGGCCCCGGCCAGCCACAACCGGGCGATCTGGGTGGGGGGGCGAAGGCGACGCGGGGAAATCACCGGGCGACGAGGCTGATCTCGCTGGCCATGGACTCGTAGTTCCAGCCGCTGGCGTAGATGCGGATGCTGTTGATGCGGGCTGGGCGGGTCTCGGCCAGCTCGGCCATGAGGTTGGGGGACTCGTAGCTGTACCAGACGAAGGGCGGGATGCGCTCACCCCCGATGATGGGCCAGCCTGGCTCTGGCTCCCGGTAGTAGAAGCCATGTCCCCAGGTCAGGTCCTTGCCGTAGATGTCCGTGTAGGCGATCTCCACCCGCAGGGGATACTCGGAGCTCAGGTAGCCGGCGCCGGGCAGGCTCTGGCGGATGAGCTTCACGTCCAGGCGCACGCTCAGGAAGTCGTGGACGTTCACGTCCTTGTCGATGCGCTGGCGGATGCCCACCTCCGTGTGGACGTTCTCCTCCCCCTGACGCAGGAAGCGGGCCACCCGTCGGCCGTCCTGCTCCACGATCTCCACCGTGCCCGGCGTCACGTCCTGGGCCTCGGTGTAGATCTCCCAAGTGTCCAGCAGGGGCTCGCTGAAGGTCCCGTTGCGGATGAGGTCCTGCTCCGCGGAGACCGGCGTCTGAGGGGGCTGATCCCCGCTCACCCAGGTGCGCAGGCCCGGCTCCACCACCACCGTCTGGCCGCTGCCAGGGTGGTAGAGTTCCGCCGCGCCGGAGCGGACCGTCACCTCCGTGCGGTCCGGGGTGACGGAGAAGTTGTAGCTGCCCTCCCCCAGGGTGGCGATGGCGTGAGGCGTCTCGATCTCGATGAGCAGGGCCCGCTGATCCGGGCTGTTGGTGAAGACCCGGGCCCGGCCTTCGTCCAGGCGCAGGCGCACGTGATAGGGCTCCGGGCTGGCCGCGAAGCGGGGTCGACGGATGCGTAGCACCTCCAGGCTCGTCCCGGAGTAGAGGTGGACCGAGCCCATGAGCACGCTGCTGTCGGGCATCTCCGCCACGCCGAAGACCGCCTGGGTGGCCCCGTCCGAGAGGACGATGCGGCTGCCCTCGCTGATGTCGTCCCGGGGCTCGGTGATGGCGATGGGCTCCTCGGCCCGGGGCGGGTAGAGGAGGACCGTGCCCCGGGTGGGATCCAGGCGGCCGTCCTGGGCCACCATGGCGTAGCGCACGGTGTAGCGGATGGACCAGGGGATGGCCACCGCCAGGATCACGAAGGTGGCGAAGCTGATGAGGAGCACCGCCCAGGCCAGCCGTTCCGGGTGGCGGCGCCAACGGGGCAGGTGGCTCTCCTCCCAGCGAGGCACCTGGGGCGGGGCCTGGGGGGAAAGTCCGGTGCTCATGAGGTTTCCCCCGGCTCAGGCTCCTGGGGGCCTTCGTCCTCGCCCCCCTCCGTGGCCTGGCCCGGCCCGAGCTCAGCGGGCTCAGAGGACTCACTGGATTCAGCAGGCTCACCGGACTCAGCAGGCTCACCGGGCTCGGGGGATTCGGTGGAGTGGGTCGCGGCTCGCTCCTCCTGCTGCTCGGCCAACATGCGGCCGATCCGGTCCAGCCAGTAGCGAGCGTCCTTGTCCTGGGCGTTGACCTCCAGGGCCCGCTGGAAGTGGGCGGCGGCCCGGTTCAGATCCCCCCGTTCCTTGTGGATCAGCCCCAGGTGGTAGTGGACGTTGGGTGCGTTGGGGTCCGCCTGCAGGGCCTTCTCGTAGGCGGCGATGGCCCGCTTCTGGTGCTGGGGCCCGGCCGTCTCCAGCCGCCCCAGGTAGGCCGCCGCCAGGTTGGTCCAGACCATGGCGTTCTCCGGGTGCTCCGCCGCGGCCTTCTCCAGGATCTCCACGGCCTTGCGCCATTTGCGCTGAAGGATGTAGGCGCCACCCAGGTTGATGGCGATCTCCGGATCCCCGGGATGTTCCTCCTGCAGGGGTTGCAGCTTGCGGATGGCCTCGGCCGGCCGGTTGTCCCGGAGCAGGCGGGCGCTCTCGTTGAGCACGCTGCGGTAGCGGGCCGCCTTCTCCCGGGCTTCCCGCTGGGCCATCTCGGCCCGCCGGGCCTCCAGCTCCTCCGGGGAGAGGGTCTCCGGGGATTCCAGCTGGGTCTTGCTCAGCTTGGGCTTGGCGCGCCGTTGCTTCCGGCGTTTCGGCCGGTTCGCGCCCTTGTTTCCGCCAGAGCCGTTCTTGCCTGGTTGTTTTGCCATGATGAACCTCGCCGTTCTCCGTCTCCAAATCCAAAAATTGACGTCCGGCACTCGATTTTTCCGGCATCCTATTTTACAGAATCAACCACAGGATCGCCGAAAGGGTCGCCATGCTGATCAGGGTGGTGAAGAAGACCATGGTGGCCACGAAACGGGGTGCGGTGTCGTACTCCGTGGCCAGGACCGTGGTCATCACCGCGGTGGGCATGGCCGCCTGGAGCACGATGACGTTCCGCTCCAGTCCGCTGACGCCCAGGGCCAGGCAAAGGAGCAGGGCCAGCAGAGGGCCGCCCAGCAGACGCAAGGCCACCCCGCGGGTCAGCAGGGCCTGGCGCTCGCCGATGGGGGCGCTGGTCAACAGGACGCCCAGGAGCACCAGCATGGCCCCGATGGCCGCGTTGGCCATCAGATCGATGGCCCGGAAGAGGCCCACCGGCAGCTGGATCCGCCCCAGGTTCAGAGCCAGGCCCAGCAGGGCGCTGTAGAGCACCGGCGCCCGCAGGCTGCGCCCCAGGGCCTGCCGCCAGGGAGCCCCGCCGGAGGAGGCCACCAGCACCCCCAGGGTGTTGCCCAGGAAGGAGTTGGCCACGTAGTAGACCGTGGCCAGGGCCAGGCCGCTCTCGCCCAGGGCGAAGAGGGAGATGGGCAACCCCATGTTGCCGTTGTTGCTCATGCCCGTGGTCAGGGCCAGGGCCGCTCGACGCCGTCTGTCCAGCTTCCAGCCCAGGAGCCAGCCGGCCAGCCCTGCCAGCACACTGGTCACCCCAGCCAGGAGAGCCACCCGCCCCAGGACCGCGTAGCCCACGTCCACGGAGTAGAGGCTGCGGAAGACCAGGGACGGGGTGAAGAGGTAGAAGACCAGGCGGCCGATGGAGCGGGTGTCCATGGCCATGCGCCGGGCCAGGATGAAGCCGCCAGCCACCACCAGAAAGACGGGCAGGATGGTCTGGCCGAAGAGGGGCAGCAGGGTCTGGAAGAGGAACATGGAGGGTGCGTGGCCTGGTGATGGTGTAGATCGCTCCAGCTTGGATCACTCCAGCTCGGGTCACTCCAATTCGACGTTCGGGTCCATCTCGATGGGGTCCATTTCGGCCAGCTCCTCCAAGAGCTCCTCCTCGTCCACGGCCTCGTCCAGGTTGTGGAAGAGCTCGTAGCTCTCCAGCTCCGGCGCGAAGAACTCGATGACGTACTCGTTGGGCAGGCCCATGGGCTGGACCAGCTCCCCCAACAGGGCCTGGATGAAGGCGCGGCGCTGGCGCTCCTCCAGCCGCCGGGACGATTCGTCCCAGAGGAGGATGGTGCCGTAGGTGCCTTCGCCGGTGTAGTGCAGGTCCAGCTTGCCGATGGTCAGGGGCTGCCCGTTCTCGTCCAGCTGCTCCAGGTCGAAGAGGGCGTACTGCTCCGAGCTGTGGGTGCGCACCAGGCGCTTGAGTTTCAGGTTCAATCCTCGCTCCCTGCCTTCCCTGGCTGGTTTCAGTGATGGGCCCCGCCGCCCTCTTCCCGGTTCGCCCTGCCCGCTGGCCGGGTCCCAGGCCCCGGGGAGGGATGGACGGCGTGAAAAATGGGCCAGGCGTCACCTGACCCATGGGTTTCGCGCGGCGCGACGGGGCTAGCCTTCGTCGTCCCAGACGGAGCCCCAGGGATCCCGGTCCCACTCGTCCGGCTCGGCCAAGGACTCGTCGAAGAGGGGGATCCCCTGGGGGTCCCCGTAGAAATCCATCTCCTCCAGGGCCTCCGCCGCGGCCTGGGCCTCCAGCTCGTCCTCCCCCGCGGCCATGACCTCCAGGGCCTCCTGGGCTTCGTCGCCACCCAGCCGCCCCAGCGCGAAGATGGCCGCCAGACGCACCTCCTGGTCCGGATCCGTGAGCAGGTTCAGGAGATCGTCCAACGCCGCCTGGGCCTCCAGCTCCCCACAGGCCCGGGCTGCGGCCGCCCGCATGGCCGGGGAGGGGTTGCGCAGCTCGGCCTGCACCAGGCCCCGCCAGCGGATGTCCGCGCTGCGGCCCATGGCGGTCAAGGCGCTCACGTTCATCTCCTCATAGGGCGAGTAGTAGGCGTCCTCGATGAGCTGACGCACGCCCGTCTCACCAGAGAAGGCCAGGCTCTCCAGGGCCCTGGACTGGACGGCCAGGAGCTCCTCCTCGTTGCGCAGCACGGAGAGCAGGGCTTCCTCGGCCCGCAGACCCACAGAGGCGTCCAGCTCGTCCAGCTCCCCGGCCAGAACGAAGGCCCCCAGGGCCTTGGCCGCCTCCGCCCGCACCGCCGGGTCCAGGTCGTTGAGGAGCAGCTGGACGAAGGGCCCCACCAGGTCCTCGCTGATCTCCTCCCACAGTCCCTGGATGGCCAGCTGGCGGATCTGGCTGTTGGGATCCGTCAGGGCCAGGCGCAGCAGATCTCCCAGGAAGAGGCCGAGGTTCTCCTTGGCCTCCTCCACCAGGGAGCGGACCGCGTGGAGACGGCGCTCCTCGGGGATGGTGGGCCAACGCTCCTGAAGTAGGCGCACGTCTGCTGGCCCCAGATCCGAAAGGACGCTCAACTCGGCCAGGCCCGGCAGCTCCTGGCTCGAGGCTAGTTTCTGCAGCAGATCTTGGACAGACAACTTCGATTGGGTGTTCAACCCGTTCACCTCATTCTAGAACAAAGCCTCTACGCAGGCATCTCTACACAGGTTCGCGGATCCGGACGGCGTCCAGGGATCCGCGAACGATTCCGACGTTCTATTATACCAGATTTTTTCCCGATTTCGGGAAACAGGCGTCCAATCTTATCGCCAGGAGAACTTCCGGAGCTCGCTGGGCGGGCTCACCGGCGTCTCGCCATCGAAGACCTGGACGTAGAGGCGCCACTGACGGCCGTACTTCTGGGGGGCCAGGTTGCAGAGGGCCGGGTCCATCTTCCAGCTGTTGCGCTGGCCCTGGCGCTGCTCCAGGACCCAGACGATCTCCTCGTCCTCGTCGTCCCGGGTGGCCGGTGGGCCGTTGAGATAGCCCAGGAAGAGCACGTACTCGTCGTCCGGCGCCATGCCCGGCACCTCCTCCCAGAGGACGAAGTAGATGTTGCTGGCGCTGCAGGTGACGTTCACGCCTGGGTTGGGGTCCAGGACCACAGGAGCGTCCAGCCGGTAGCTGGCCTCTTCCGAGCCGGGCGTGGCCCGAGCCCCGGGAGTGGGTGCAGGCTGGCCGGGCCGGGGGATGATGAGCTCCTGGCCCGGGCGGATCAGGCGGGCCTCCTCCGGCGTCATGTCGTTGGCCGCCATCAGGGTGTTCACGTTCACCTGGAAGCGCCGGGCGATGCCCAGGATGGTGTCCCCGGGCTTGACCGTGTAGCGCTGGGTGGCCGGGGTGGGGGATGGGGTGACCTTGGGTGTGGGCGTGGGGAAGACCTGACCCGGCGCGGGGATGATGAGCTCCTGGCCCGGACGGATCAGGCGGGCCTCTGCGTTGGTCATGCCGTTGGCCGCCATCAAGTTCTCCACGTTGACCCGGAAGCGCCGGGCGATGCCCACGAAGGTGTCCCCGGGCTTGACTGTGTAGCGCCGAGGCGCGGGGGTGGCGGTGGCCGTGGGGACAGGCGCGCCAGGGGAGCTGGCCTGCCCGCCCACCGGCACGTTCAGGACCCGTCCCACCTGCAGCTCCTTGGCCTCCTGGCTGGTGAGCCCGTTGGCCCGGAGCATCTCCTCCACCGTCACGCCGAAGCGCTTGGCGATGCCCACGATGGTGTCCCCGGGCCGGACCGTGTAGGTGACCCGGATCTCCCCGGAGCCCGACTCCCGGGGGATGACCAGCACCTGCCCCGGGCGGATCTTGGTGGCGTCGGCCCGGGTCATTCCGTTGGCCTGGAGCAGCTGGTCCACGGTGATGTCGAAGCGGTCGGCGATGCCCACGGGCGTGTCCCCAGCCTGGACTGTGTAGGTCAACGCAGCGGCGTTGTTCTGGCCGCCGGTGCTGGCCGGCGCCGAGGTGGCAGTGGGCCGACGGGTGGGCGTCGCCGTCGGCTTGCGG
>Ga0256841_1003244_pt1 | contig 12279 bp, 12 predicted proteins | sample 356308metaG_FD_185971 | JGI IMG/M metagenome (GOLD analysis project Ga0256841, IMG submission 185971) | Hydrothermal vent microbial communities from Mid Atlantic Ridge, Atlantic Ocean - 356-308 | ecosystem: Environmental > Aquatic > Marine > Hydrothermal vents | place: Atlantic Ocean: Mid...
ATAAAAGATTTCCATGGAAATTTTATTTATTGCAAAGATGATAAATATTTTTTAAAATGCGGACGGCTGTAAAACTAAAAAAATCGATTTTTATAAGATTTTCATTATCATTATTTGTTTAAGATTTATTTAGTTGAAAAAACAATTTATAAAGTAAAATTAACCATTCATAAGATGAAAGTAACTTTTGATATAATGTGTTAAATAAAATAACCATTTGTATTATAAATTTGTTTATGAAAGAACGAAATTAATTTTTCATATTTCATTGTTTTATTTGTGTTGTTAATTGAGTTAAGCTACTTTCTTTTGAAAGTAGCTTTTCTTTTTAAAAGATGTCAAAAATCATTTTAAATGATAGGTTTTTTAAGTAAATTTAACATACCTAAAAATTTTCATTATGAATACAAAATATCCTTTATTTGTTATTTTGTTCTTGTTTTATACTTCGCCCGTTTTTTCTCAACAAATTACCAATCGTAGTTTTGAAAATTGGTTGCAAGAACAGTTTATGAGTTTACATCACTATATGGATAGTGGTGATGAAGGACATGCAAATATTTACAGGGAAACCGATGCGCAAAATGGTTCTTACTCTGTAAAATTGCAAACCTCTATTATCTCCAATGATACCCTTTATGGCTATTTTATAAATTTTGATCCTGATCATGATTTTAGAGGAGGAGATCCTTATAGCGAACATGTGGATTCTATTGTTGGCTATTATAAAGCCGGATTGGTTGCGCAGGATACAGCTTGGTTTTTGATGCAATTCAGAAATAATGATATTCCTGTTGGTGCCGCCTTAAAATATTTTACTATTGCAGATAACACTAATTCTTGGACCCGATTTAAATTGGATACGGGAATGCCAGCAGGAATAGTGCCGGATACATTGGTTGTTGGAGCTGTTAGCAGTAATGCTTTAAATGAAAATCCGGGGTTGGATGGAGTATCCGATGGCTCATGGTTGCAATTGGATAACATAAAATTCTATGCCAATGGAACTGAAGTAACTCCTATGATAAATCATGATTTTGAAAATTGGGATATGCATCAAGTAGAATTTCCGGAGGGATATTTGACATCTTTGATTTTCGACATTACCACTACTCCCTTAAGTGTTGAAAAAACAACAGATGCAACTGATGGAAATTTTGCCGTAAAACTCACCAATGTATTGACTTCGGATAATGATACCATTGTAGCCGGAATTACCAATGGAACTACTATTGATTGGCCTCCGGCAGGAGGTTTACCACTTACTGAAATACCAGATTCAATTTCTTATGATATTAAAATTCATAGAGTTACGGGTGGTAGTGATGATGAGGGCTGGCTTGGTTTTATTTTTAAGAAAAACGGAAATATTTTACATACTTTTGATCGGACATACAATGTTTCATCCTTAGGATTTATCCATGAAAATATTCCTATTGATTTGAATCAATATCCTGAAGTCAATCAGACGGATTCTCTTGTTTTTTTTGCTTGGAATGCTAATATCCCGGGTTCGACAATGATTATTGATAATATTTATTTTCATACACAATCTTCATCCATTGGGGATTTAAGTTTTGAAAGAATGATTGCTTTTCCCAACCCTGCTTCGGATATTCTATATTTGAGATTTTATGCTTTGAAACCTGAAAATACACAAGTAAAAATATATGATTTAAATGGAAAACTTTTGATAAATAAAGAGATGAAGCATATTCAAGGAAAAAGGGATTTGAAATTGGATATATCAAAATTACCGCCAGGAAATTATATTTATCAAGTGCAGTCAGGAAAATTTAGAAAATCTAAAAAATTTATTAAACTATAAGCACAAAAAATCCTATTTGTTCCAAAAAGACGGTTGCTAAAACCGTCTTTTTGGCATTATAATTGTCATTTGATTAAAAAAAAGTATATTTACCTTAAAAAAATAATGCAGAAATTATTATTTATATTATTCTTTGTATTTCAATTTTCTCATGCTCAATGGCAAGAATTGATCAAGCAAGCTCCTTATTACATTCAAACTATTCAAGTGAATGACGGAAAATATCCTATGCCTTCCAATATTTTGGAATTAAATCATAAATTATATGTTTCTTTTGACGATTTGCAAGCCGACGAAAAAGATTATTATTACAAAATTGTCCGTTATGATGAAAATTGGAAACCAACTCAATTGCAAATATCAGAATATATTGACGGATTTGAATCGGATATAATTACAGGGATTGAACCATCAAATGGAACCTTGCAATCTTACACTCATTATCATTTTTCAATCCCTAACGAAAACACACGGATTCTTTTATCGGGAAATTATATGTTGGAAATTCTTAATGATGCAGATGAAGTGGTATTCAGTCGTCCTTTTATTCTTTACAGAAAACAAGTTGATGTAGGAATTCAAGTTAGGTGGGCTAATGATATTGCTATAAAAGATCAAAAACAAATGTTGGATGTTTTTTTGTACAAGGGCAATTTTACAATATTTAATGAAAGTCAAAGTTTACAAATTAAAGTTATCCAAAATAACAATTGGTTTACACAAAAAATTCTGAATATTCCAAGCTCATATCAGGGAAACAAATGGATATATCATTATCCGGATAAATTATTGTTTGATGGTTTGAATGAATACAGAGCATTTGAAACCAAAGATATTCGAGGAATGAACTATGGAGTTGTCAAACGTGAATTGACAGATAAACTCTATGATTTTTACTTGTATAAAGATTTTTACAGAACACATTATTTATATTATAAAGATATTGATGGCGCATTTGTTATTAATTCTGTTCAAGCAGAAAATGAGGTATCAACCGAAGCGGATTATGTTTTTGTTCATTTTGCTTTTGACGGCGATTTGGAAAATGGAGAAAAACTATATGTCTGCGGACAATTTAACGATTTTAATCCACAAAAAGATTATGAATTAAAGTATAATAATGATAATGGTATATATGAATTGTCTTTACTTCTAAAACAAGGTTATTACAATTATATGTATGTGATAAAAAATCAAAATGACTTTATTTATAACATTACCGAAGGAAATTTTGCCGAAACCGAAAATGCCTATCAAGTACTTGTTTACTATAGGCCTCCGGGGAGTCGTTCTTGTAAAATCATTGGATATGGAAAAACAAATTCTGAACGTATCAAATAATTTATTAAGTATTTTCAATAAAATTTTTTTAAAGCATAATAAAATTCAAGCAACATTTGTGCAATATAAAACGCTACAAAAGCGAAAATCAATAAAGTATAAAACTTGTTTATCATACAAAAAAGCTATCGAAAAATCCAAAAATGATAATTTTTGTCCTCACAAGATAGATAATTTTTTTGTAAATTTACAATATCAAAAGAATAACAAATGAAAAATTCAGATAAAAACAAATTCAATCCCGCCCAAATTATTCAAGATATTCAATTTTTTGGAGAATTTGGAGGCGTAAATCCTTCCATTTCCGATTCGGCTACATATACTTTTATGAAAGCCAAGACCATGTTGGATACTTTTGAAGGAAATACCGATGGCTGCTATTTGTATTCCCGTCATACCAGCCCTTCCAATCATTATTTATCTATGGCAATGGCACAAATGGAAAATACCGAAAGTGCCAATGTTGCGGCTTCGGGGATGGGCGCTATAACTCCCGTTATTTTACAATTGGCGGGATCCGGAGACCATATTGTTTCCGCAAGAACGATTTACGGAGGAACTTATGCTTTTTTGAAAAATTTTGTTCCGAAATTTAATATCGAAACATCTTTTGTAGATATTACGGATTTACAAAAAGTAGAAGAAGCTATTCGCACCAATACCAAATTAATCTATTGCGAAACATTAAGCAATCCTTTGTTGGAATTGGCAGATATTGAAGCTTTATCCAAAATAGCTAAAAAATACAATATAAAATTAGTTGTAGATAATACTTTCACTCCATTGATTTTTACACCGGCAAATCTAGGTGCCGATGTTGTAATTCATAGTTTGACCAAATTTATCAATGGCACCAATGATACCGTTGGAGGAGTTATTTGTTCTACAACCGATTTTATAAATACATTGAAAAATGTAAATGACGGAGCCAGTATGCTTTTAGGTCCGGTGATGGATAGCTTACGTTCGGCTCAAATATTAAAAAATATGCGAACGCTTCCCATTCGTATGATCAAACACAGTCAAAATGCGCAATATTTGGCAGAAAATCTGGAAAAAGACGGAGTTAAAGTAAAATATCCCGGACTGAAATCTCATCCGCAGCACGAACTATTTAAGAAAATGATGAACCCTGACTTTGGATTTGGCGGTATGATTACATTAGATTTGAAAACAGGTGAAATGGCAACGGAATTTATGGAAAAACTTCAAGAAAAAAATGTAGGATATTTGGCAGTAAGTTTAGGTTTTTATAAAACTTTGTTCAATGCACCCGGAAAAGGAACATCGAGCGAAGTTCCCGAAGAAGAACAAGCTAAAATGGGATTGTCCGACGGTTTGATTAGAATGTCCATAGGTCTGGATTTTGATATGGAAAACACCTATAAAAAAATGAAACAAACCTTACAAGAAGTAGGATATTTTGACAAGCAACTTTCTTAACAACTAACTGTGTTAATAAATTGGAACCTATTGATTATAATATTCTAAAACAAATTTATCTGCATAGACCCGTTTATGCAGATAAATTTTTGATATGGATTACTCAAAATACCACTTTAATTACTATTAGCTTTTTATTACTTTATTTTTTTTATACTTTTCTTAAAAAGAAAAATTTTAAAAATGTATTATTTGTCGGTATTTCTATTTTATCGGCTGCTATAATTACTAATCTTATCAAAATTATCATCAAACGTCCGCGACCTTATGATGTTCATACATATTTAAATATACATCAGATTGATGCAGGTGGATATTCTTTTCCATCGGGACATACAACAGAAGTATTTGCTTTGGCAGCAGCAATGTTGTTAGCAACCCAATCTTTCAAGAAATCCATCCCTTTCTATCTTTGGGCAATTCTTATCGCTTATACGCGTATGGCTTTTGGTGTTCACTATCCAACGGATATTTTGGGTGGAATGATTGTAGGCATTTCTACTCCTTTTATTTTCTACAAAATTCGGTTTAAAAAATGATTTTTTTATTTATTACTATTCTAAATAAGAGTAAAATTGTAAATAACTGATTTTCGTCATTTTATTAAGCCAAAACCTGCCAAGTATCATTTTATTTCGGACTTCTATATTGTAGATTTGTAGTAAATAATACAACAATTATTTATTATGAATAAACTAAATAGAAGGGATTTTATAAAAATATCCGGAACGGCAACAGCCGGTATTGCTATGGCTCCGCCTTTAACCGGAATATGGGAAACAATTTTTCCCAAAGAAAAAAAACCTTTGCTTGAAAATGAAGCCATCAAAACGCCTACCGTATGTGAGGTGTGTTTTTGGAACTGTGCAGGTTGGGTTTACAAGGATAATGAAGGAAAAATTAAAAAAGTCATCGGAAATGATATCGACCCGCATTCCAATGGACGACTTTGTCCCAGAGGAACAGGTGGATTGGGAATGTATTACGATGAAGATCGCTTAAAAAAACCTTTGATAAGAGTTAAAGGAAAAAATGGAAAATCCGAGTTTAAAGAAGCTACTTGGGATGAAGCATTTGATGTGATTGTAAAAAATATGAAAGCCATAGAAAAGAAATATGGCAAGGAAAGTATGGCGCTATTGTTCCATGGAAAAACCGGTCCGCATTTTGAACACTTGTTTAAAGCTTGGGGCTCACAAACCATGGGTGAACCCGCCGGAGCGCAATGTCTGATAACTCGTGAAGCCGGTTTTATTGCAACTTATGGCGCAGGTTTGGCATCTCCCGAACCTACCGATGTCCGAAATACCGACTGCTTGGTTTTAATCGGTAATCATATCGGTGAAAATATGCACAATGGACACGTGCAAGAAGTATCCGCTTTGATAGACAAAGGAGGAACCATCATCACGGTTGATCCCAGATTTTCTACTATGGCAGCTCATTCTACCAAATGGTTACCCATAAAACCTTCAACCGATTTAGCTTTATTATTGGCATGGATGAATGTTATAATTAATGAAGGACTATATGATAAAGATTATGTAGCACAATATACTTACGGTTTTGATCAACTCAAAGAACATGTGCAAAAATATACGCCCGAGTGGGCGGAAAGTATTACAACAATTCCGGCAGGAGATATTTATGAAACCGCCCGAATGATAGGTGGTGCTTCGCCAAGGGTAATTATACATCCCGGAAGACATACGGCTTGGTATGGCGATGATACCCAGCGAACAAGGGCAATTGCCATATTAAATGCTATTTTAGGTTCGTGGGGACGAGAAGGTGGATTTTATTTCCCTGAAAAAGTAAAACTTCCGAAAGAAGCTCATCCGCCATTCCCCAAACCCAAATGGTCTTGGAAAAATATTTCCCGTGAAAAACATAAAATGGCTATCATGGGAATTACCAATGAAATCATAGACCATGCATTGCCGGAATATAAAGGACCTTATAAAGTAAAAGGTATGTTTATTGCTGCAACAAATCCTTTACAATCCATTCCAAGTCAAGACAAAATTAAGCGGGCGTTGGATAATCAGGATTTTATTGTAGTAGTGGATACAATGCCTGCCGAAATAACAGGATATGCCGATGTTGTTTTACCCGAAGCAACTTATTTGGAACGTTTGGATCATTTGAGAACAGCTCATCATAGACAACCGAATGTGGCACTTCGTTATCCGGCGGTTAAACCCAAATGGGATTCCAAACCGGGTTGGTGGATAGCCAGAGAAATCGGGATACGTTTGGGACTAAAAGATTTTTATGAATGGGAAGATTTTGAAGAAGTCTTGGATTGGCAATTGAAACAAGTAGGTTCGTCAATAGAAGAATTGAAAAAAGTAGGAGTAAAATATTTTCCCAGAAAAACTCCGATGTATCTAAAACCCGGAGAAGAATATTGGTTCAATACCAATACAGGAAAAATAGAATTGTATTCTACCGACTTTGCCGAATGGGGATATGATCCCATGCCCGTATATAAAGATCATGGAGATACTCCTCCGGGATATTTACGTTTAATTTACGGTCGTTTGCCTATGCATACTTTCGGAAGAACATTAAATAATCCTTATTTGTTTGAATTACAACACGATCCGTTGTTATGGGTGCATCCGAAAGTGGCTAGAATTTATGGATTGGAAAACGGACAAGAAGTTTGGTTGAAAAATCCCAAAGGAAAGGTAAGCTCATTTCCAATAAAAGTTAGAATAACCGAAAGAATCAGACACGATTCCGTCTTTATGCCTCACGGTTTTGGAAATAAAGGGCGAATTTTCGTCGATGGAAAAAAAATGGAAATGCATCGAGCTTACGGTAGAGGAATTTTAGATTCAGAAATGATATACAATATAGAAAAAGACCCTGAAACCGGAGGAACCGGTATGCGTAATAATTTTGTTACGATTTTAACTGAAAATCCACATAATAAAAAAGATAAAGAATCATGAGATATGCAATGGCAATAGAAGTCAATAAATGTGTTGGCTGCGGTGACTGCGTAGTAGCATGTCAAACGGAAAATAATGTGCCAATGGGTTATTCCAGGGACTGGATTATAGAATTGGCAAGAGGAGAATATCCCAATTTATTTATGCATTTTGAATCCCGCAGATGTAATCATTGTGAAGATACTCCTTGTGTAAGAACTTGTCCAACCGGTGCAAGTCATGTAATTGAAGGAGGAATAGTAAAAGTTACGCACGACGAATGTATCGGTTGTGGTGCTTGTATAGAAGCTTGTCCGTATGAAGCAAGATATTTTCATCCCGATGGATATGTAGATAAATGTACATTTTGCGACCACCGTGTAGCTGATGGTTTAGACCCCGCTTGCGTTTCGGTTTGTCCGACAACTTGTATGCATTTTGGAGATTTGGATGATCCCGATAGTGAAATTTCTCAATTGATAAAATCAAGAGAAAATTATACTTTGATTCCCGAAGCGGGAACAGCACCTCAAATTTATTATTTAAAATAAAAAATTATGGAAGAATTATTTCAAACCGCAAGAGATATTCATGGTTTATATCCTCATGTTCATATTTGGGGGTGGCCAATTGCTACTTATTTATTTTTAGGGGGATTGGCTGCCGGAATTTTGTTATTTGCCACTTTGTATTATTTAAAAGGTAAAGAAAATGATATGCCTTTTACAGTGAAAATTGCCCCGATATTTACTTTTATAATTATTGTTATAGGTTTATTATTGTTGGTTTATGATTTACACCATAAATTATATGTTTGGCAATTATTTACTACTTTTAGAATAGAATCCCCTATGTCATGGGGCGCATGGACCTTGGTGGCTGTAAGTATATTATCCTTGTTATGGCCTTTAAGTTATGTAGATGATATTGAAAAATATCTATATGAAAGAGGTTGGAAAAAACTGGATTTTATTACTAAATTTATTCGTAATTTGGAACATAATTGGCTAATTCCACGCTTTATAATTTTAACTTTTAGAAAATACCGTACTTTCTTTGCTTGGATTTTGTTGTTCTTATCTATTATTTTAGGAATATATACCGGTATTTTGTTATCCGCTTTCAATGCACATCCCCTTTGGAACAATCCTATTTTAGGTCCTTTGTTCCTTACTTCCGGAGTTTCAACCGGCTCGGCATTTGTGATGTGGTTGAGCAATAATAAAAAAGAAAGAAAACTTATGTCCACTATTGATATGGCTTTGATTGCAATGGAATTGTTTTTTATCATCCATATGATCATGGGTATGCAAGCAGGACCGGAAGCTTTTAAACAAGCAGCTCATTTATTTTTAGGTGGCGAATTTACCGTAATTTTTTGGGTCATATTTGTTGGATTCGGCTTGGTGTTACCTTTTATTTTGGAAGCTTTTGAACTCAAAGGATTTCATGTTCCACCGGCACTTCCGGCATTATTAGTCCTTATCGGAGGTTTTATATTTCGGGTGATTATGGTATATGCCGGTCAAATGTCCGAATATCCTTTTTAGCTATATAAAAAATTAAAATTTTGAAAAAAATGAATACACAAAAAAATAAATATATCAATTCGTATGTAGCCGGATTTTTTCTTGGCTTGTTGATTATTGCCGCTTATTATTTTGCTGGTGAAGGTTTGGGTTCAAGCGGTGGATATAGAGATGTGGCTTTTGGAGTGATTAATAAGATATCTCCGGAATATGCTCATCAAAATGCTTTTGTTGCGCCTCATGTCAGTTCTGACGAAGGACCTACGCATACTTGGTTGGTTTATGAGTTAATCGGAGTAATCTTTGGAGCTATACTTTCAGCTGTGATTTTCGGACGTATGAAATGGTCTATCGGAAAAGCACCGCACATAACCAATAAAAAACGCTTGTATCTGGCATTGATTGGCGGTGTGCTCTGGGGGGTAGGAACTCAATTGGGAAGAGGTTGCACCTCTGGACTGGTATTGTCCGGTATGGCTGTAAATTCCTTATCAGGGTATATAGGTTTAATAGCTATATTCGGATTTGGATTTATTTTCGCTTATGTCTTTAAAAAACTTTGGATCAAAACTAAAAATTAGAAAATTATGGGACCACTTTATCCACAAGAACTTATCAATCCGGAATATAATCTGTTAATCGGCTTTTTTATAGGAATTGGTTTTGGTTTTATATTGGAAGCTGCCGGATTTACCAATACCAGAAAATTAGCAGGTGTTTTTTACGGTTATGACGCAACGGTAATTAAAGTATTTTTTACCGCTGCAATAACTGCTTTAATAGGACTTTTTATACTTCATAATATGGGAGTAATTGATGTAACGCTAACTTTCTATCCCAAAACATTTTGGATTCCGACACTGATCGGTGGTGCAATTATGGGATTGGGTTTTATAATCGGTGGATTTTGTCCGGGAACCAGTTTATCAGCTGCCGCTACCGGAAAAATTGATGCTTGGGCTTTTATTTCCGGAGTTTTGATAGGGATTTTCGGATTTATTTTTACCTACGATTCTCTTTGGGAAGCTCTTAGAAAAACCGGAAAATTGGGAAAAGTGGATATTGCTCAATGGTTAGGGATAAAAGAAGGACTTTTTATTTTCTTGCTTGTAATTGTTACAGTTGTAGCTTTTGTGGTTTTTCAAAAATGGCAAAACTCTTGGACAAATAAAATGGATGCATCAGATTTGGACGATTTGGGACTTTAAAATTTATTTAAAATGAAAAGAAGAGAATTTTTAATTATTGGATTATTGGTATTAGGTGGTTTTGTATCTATTTTTCTAAATGATATCAAACCCTTGCCTAAAATTATAGGAGCCAAAAGTTTACTTCACGAAGTAAATGAACAAGGACGCTATATATCAACTGACGAAGTTGCACGGATGATTATGGAAAACGATCCGAGTTTACTCTTAATTGATGTTCGATCTCCCGAAGAATTTAAAAAATATAGTATTCAAGGAGCTTTGAATATACCTTCGGACAAACTTTTAAAAGGAAATAACAAGGACTATTTTAATCAAGATGCTTATACTATCGTGTTATATTCCAACGGTTCCAGTGCCGCCGACCAAGCATGGTTGATGCTGGCAAGTTACGGTTACAAAGGAAATAAAGTGATGAAAGGCGGATTAAATGCTTGGTATAAAAATATTTTAAATCCGCAAAAACCCGAAAATGATAAACTGACAGCGACGCTTGAAAAACAATATCTGTTTAGGAAAGGTGCGCAAATCTTTTTCACGGGAATTCAAGTTTCGGGAACATCATCGGGAAAATCCAAGGCAAAAGCGCCTTCAAAACCGATTATAAAGCACAAAAAGAAAGAAGTAACCGGCGGTTGCGGATAAATATTTTAAATAAGATGAAAAACTAAAATTATAGAACATGAAAAAAATATTTGCAATAATATCAGTTGGTTTGATTTTTTTAAGTTCCTGTGGAAATAAACAAGGAATTAATATTACCGACGTCAATAAAAATTGTAAGGCAAATGCCATCAGTAACGAGCAATTAGCAGATTTGTTGTATGCAAAAGATATGAAAGGTATTCAATTTATTGATATTCGAACCCCACATAAGTATGCGGTTGGTCATTTACCGGGAGCAGTTAATGTTCCTTTGAAAAATTTCTTTGATAAAAAATATTTTGATAAAATATCCAAAAATGATGCTTTGATTATTTATGGTGATGATGCTTCTACTCCAAGATTGATGGCTTTAATGGCAGGTCATTTTAAAAAAGGAAAATTCTATGTCGCTTTGGGAGGATACCAATACATACAAAACAAAATTTTGAATAATTATTCAATTTACAGCGGTTTATATAATGATGAAGAACCTTTGGTGGATTTTGCACAAGCAGTTAATGATATCAGAAGTCGTTTTGGAGGTGGAAGTGTATCAAAATCCGTAAAAAAATCAGCTCCCGCCAAACCGATTGTTAAACATAAAAAGAAAGAAGTAACCGGTGGTTGCGGATAGAAAAAAATTAATAAAAAATAGTTTAAAATCATTTAAAAAAAATTTTAAAATGAAAAAGATATATTTATTGATATTGGTTTTTACTTGGACTTTACATTCATGTAAAACTAAGGAATACTCGGGGAAACCTGTTGGGAAAACCATTGATTTTGAAGATTTCTTACATAAAAAAGAGTCCAAAACTTTGGCTGAAATTTATTTTGAACATGGCAATTTTATAAATACCAAACAATTTCCACCGGTTGTCAATGCTGCCGATGTTTTGGAGCATATCAATGATTGGTTGATTATTGATATCAGAAAACCCGATGCTTATGAAGCCGGTCATATCAATGGAGCGTATAATGTGCCGAAAGATAAAGTGATTGATTTTTTGAAAAACAAACAAAAAGCAGCTGCTTATGATAAAGTTATAATTGTTTGTTATTCAGGACAAATGGCTAGTTATGTTACCGGAATAACTCGTTATGCCGGATTTGATAATACTTATGTAATGCTTTTCGGAATGGCGGCTTGGAACTCACAATTTTCCGATATTCTAAAAAAAGGATTTGGTGATAGATATCAAGAAATGATTGTTAAAGCTACCGATAAAGATGAGCAATTACTTGTAAAAGATGAACAGGAAAACATCGGAAAAAATAAAATAGATTTATCTAAATTACCAAAACTGCCGAAAAGACTACCTTCATTATTAATAGCCGAAAGAGCC
>Ga0256841_1003246_pt1 | contig 12264 bp, 9 predicted proteins | sample 356308metaG_FD_185971 | JGI IMG/M metagenome (GOLD analysis project Ga0256841, IMG submission 185971) | Hydrothermal vent microbial communities from Mid Atlantic Ridge, Atlantic Ocean - 356-308 | ecosystem: Environmental > Aquatic > Marine > Hydrothermal vents | place: Atlantic Ocean: Mid...
ATTATCGCCCAATTGCAACGAGGAGTGCACTGAATTGGAATGATAATCAATGATTATAGGACATTGTCCCCCAGTGAAAGGCTGAATGACTTCGCTTAGTTTGCTTATAACCTTCTGTGCATCAATGATTTTCAGTACTTGCCAATCAATCATCAAACATCGTGCAAAATATTCCCTTGCCTGCTCCAGGTTATATACTTTTTCAGCAATAATACTAACTGAACCTGAATAATGATCTATTCTGGCCGTTCCTTCAACAACTAAAAGCTCATCGGTTTTTAATCTGTCCCGATAAGTTTCAAAAGTTTCACTGTAAAATGCTACTTCTAAGCGGCCACTTTTGTCGTCCAAAACTGCAAAACCCATCATGCGGCCTTTTTTATCTTGCCGGGTTCTTATTCCGAGTAATAAGCCTGCAATTCTAACCTCCACTTTACCGTGAGCATTTTCCACATCTGGCAATATTTTGGAAATGCTTCCGTGTGTTATATTTTTTAACTCAGATAGATATGCATCAATAGGGTGTCCAGTTAAAAATAATCCCAACACCTGTTTTTCTGAAGCCAGTCGTTCTTTTTCCGGCCAGGCAGGCACATTACGGGTGTATTGATCCTGACTTTGATCCTGATTATTTGCTGCTACCGACAAACCAAACAAATCATTTTGCCCAGTTTCCTTCATTTTTCCATATTGTTCGGCAACTTTCAGAGCAACTGGTAATTCAGCCATATGGGCCGCTCTATTGTCGTCAAACACATCAAACGCTCCAGCACGAATCAATGCCTCCAAAACCCTGCGATTGACCTTGCGCAGATCAACACGTTTACATAAATCGTAAAAATCATTAAACAGACCATTTTTCAAGCGCTCTGCCAGCAAATCCTCAATAGCCGCCTCACCTACCCCTTTAATTGCCCCAATCCCGTAAATTATTCTGTCATCATCATCCACGGTAAACTTATATTGAGAAATATTGATATTTGGCGGGCAGATTTCTATTTTCATGCTCCGGCATTCTTCAATAAGAACGACAACCTTATCTGTATTATCCATATCTGAGGACAATACTGCTGCCATAAAAGCTGCAGGATAATGAGCCTTTAACCAAGCGGTCTGATAAGCAACCAGAGCATAGGCGGCTGAATGTGATTTATTAAACCCGTAACCGGCAAATTTTTCCATCAAATCAAAAATATAGGTCGCTATTTTTTCATCAATACCGTTTTTGACGGCTCCTTTGGTGAAAATGGCGCGTTGCTCCGCCATTTCCTCGACCTTTTTCTTTCCCATTGCTCGGCGCAATAAATCAGCTCCGCCTAAGGTATACCCTGCAAGTTCCTGTGCAATTTGCATGACTTGCTCTTGATATAAAATTACTCCATTGGTCGGTTCTAATATTGATTCCAGTTTAGGATGGGCATATTCTGCTTTTGCGCCATGTTTGACCCGAATATAATCATCTACCATACCTGACTCAAGCGGCCCTGGTCTGAATAGCGCAACCAAAGCAATGATATCGTCAAAACAATCTGGCTGTAGTTTACGAATCAACTCCTTCATGCCCCGTGATTCCAGTTGAAACACCGCGGTTGTCGCACTACTTTGCAAAAGCCGATAACTTGCTTCATCATCCCTGGGAATTTGGCTAATATCGATGATCGATTCGCCTTTTTTTACCTTTTTATAATTGATCGTTTGTAAAGCCCAATCAATAATGGTCAGTGTCCTTAAACCCAAAAAATCAAATTTGACCAAACCAACCGCTTCTACGTCATCCTTATCAAATTGGGTTACTAAATTTCCACCACCCTGTTCGCAATAAAGTGGTGTAAAATCGGTAAGTTTTGTTGGTGCAATGACAACACCGCCAGCATGTTTTCCCGCGTTGCGGGCCGTTCCTTCTAATGAGCGAGCCATATCCATCAAGGCTTTTACTTCTTCATCAGTCTCATATAAAGTTTGTAGTTCTGACGTTTGTATTAATGCTTTTTCAAGGGTCATTCCAATTTCAAAAGGAATTAACTTGGCAATTCGATCGACAAAACCATAGGAAAGTCCAAGTACTCGCCCAACATCACGAACCACTGCTTTTGCCGCCATAGAACCGTAAGTGATAATCTGCGAAACTTTTTCTCGACCATAGCGTTGCGCAACATAATCAATGACTTCATCACGCCGATCCATACAAAAATCAACATCGAAATCAGGCATGGATACCCGTTCAGGGTTCAAAAAACGCTCAAAAAGTAAATCAAACTCAATAGGATCGAGGTCTGTAATTTTCAAGGCATAAGCAACCAACGAACCAGCACCAGAACCACGCCCCGGACCAACAGGAATTTTTTCCGATTTGGCCCATTGAATAAAGTCAGCAACAATCAGAAAATACCCCGGGAAACCCATTTGGATAATAACCTGCAATTCCATATCCAGGCGGTCATAATAAGTCTGTTTATTTTCCTGCTCAGTTCCTGAACCAATCGCGGGATACTCCAATAACCGTTCTTCCAGCCCTTTTTTTGAAGCATTAATGAAATATTCATCCAGGGTTAAATTATCCGGCACTGGAAAATCAGGGAGATAATTATTACCCAATTCAAGTTCCAGATTGCATCGACGTACAATTTCGACAGTATTCTGTAACGCTTCAGGAATATCTGAGAACAACTTGAGCATTTCCTCTTCAGAGCGGAGAAACTGTTGTTCCGTATAATTTTTTGGCCTTCTCGAATCATCCAGAACTCTGCCTTGATTAATGCAAACTCTTACTTCATGAGCCGCAAAATCTTCCCGATTCATAAATCTAACATCATTAGTAGCCACTACCGGTAAATCCAGAGATATTGCCAGATCAATAGCGGAATGGATATATCGTTCTTCTTCCGGCTTCCCAACACGCTGGAGTTCCAAATAAAAATTATTTTCAAATAATTCGGCCCAATGCTTTGCTGTTACTTTAGCCTTTTCAAAGTCATCAAGTAATAACGACTTTCCGACCTCTCCTTCCATTGCCCCTGATAAAGCAATCAGGCCCTGGTTATTTTCCTCAACCCATGATTTTTTCAGCATCGGCACACCTTGATGCTGACCTTCTTGATAAGCTCTCGATATAAGCTCTGTTAATGTTGTATATCCTTTCTTGTTCAGCACAAGGAAGGTCATCCGGAATGGTGATGAAATGTCTTCAGGATTAAAAATGAGAACATCGGAACCAATTATCGGCTTTATTCCTTTAACACAAGCTGCCTGATAAAATTTTACTAATGAAAATAAATTAGATTGGTCGGTTACAGCAATTGCTGGCATTCCATTTTCAGCCAGTTTTGCCACCATTGGCTTGATTTTTACGATGCCATCAACGAGTGAAAACTCAGTATGCAAACGTAAATGAACGAAATGGGGCTGCATAAGCTCAGTTGATTTTTACTTTGATATTACCGAAAAAGAATATAACTTAATTACTAGAAAGTAGCATAAAAACATGAAATATCCTGCGCCTTTATACATGACAAAATTTGAAAAGATGGAGAAAAGTCATTGAAAAAACAGGACGTACATAAATACATCATTATAACTTTCTATCCGTATCCTTTCGATATAATATAATGAAATTTCAATGACTTATATATCTAAACCATATTATAAGAATTTTTCATCCTGTACAGAAACCCTGTGCATAATATTTTGAAATATCGCAATAATAAATTGATGCCGTCACACTATTGCTTGACAACGGATTATCAATTTTTCAGAAATATTTTTTTTACCGGCGAAAATGATTTTCGATGCTGTGGCGTTATCCCTAACTCACTTAACTTTTCCAGATGCAGCTTGGTGGCATAACCTTTATGTTGTGAAAAACGATACCCTTGATAAAACTGGTCCAAAGTATCTATTTCACCATCTCGTGAAACCTTGGCAATAATTGAAGCAGCTGAAATTTCAGCAAACTTGCTATCTCCTTGAATAACAGCTTCACCCTTACAATCAATCTCAGGAAAATGTTTGCCATCAACCCGAACATACTCAGGCTTGACTGGTAACATTGTAAATGCACGAATCATTGCCAATAAAGAAGCATTCAATATATTAATTTCATCAATCTCAGACGCATCAGCCCTTCCAATTGTCCAAGCGATGGCAGAATCCTTAATCTGAACTGAAAGTTGGCCGCGCTGTTTTGGCGTTAATTTTTTTGAATCTGTCAAACCCTCGATTCTATTCGATGGGTCTAGAATAACAGCAGCAGCAACAACCGGACCGACAAGACAACCCCGGCCTACCTCATCAAGCCCGGCACATAATTCAATAGCCACTTAGAAAAAATTAACGAAGAATGCCTCGGGTAACATTTCGAAGAAAACTGACCATATTTGAAAGCTCATTACAATCACCTGCCATATCTTCAATTTCTTCAATGGCATCTTCCAATCTCAGGTTAGTTTTATAGAGTATTTTGTATGCTTTTCTTACCTGTTGGATCACTTCAGGTGAAGCGCCATCTCTTTCCAGGCCAACCGAATTGATACCATGCGGTCTAGTCGGACGGCCGCCCACCATAACGTATGGCGGAATATCTTGGGTTATCGCACTCCCCATCGCTGAAAAGCTGAATTGACCAATTTGGGTAAACTGATGAACCAAGGTGAATCCACCCAGAATTGCAAAATCATCAACATGCACATGTCCAGCTAATGAAGCTCCGTTTGCCATAATCACATGATTTCCAATAACACAGTCATGAGCGACATGGGTGTAAGCCATAAACAAATTGTCATGGCCAATTTTAGTGAGACTATTATCCTGTTTTGTCCCTCTATGCATGGTACAGTATTCGCGAATTGTATTTCTGTCACCCAATTCCAAACGTGTTACTTCATCAGCATATTTTTTATCTTGAGGATTCTCGCCAATTGAAGAAAATTGATAGATACTATTATCATAACCAATTGTCGTCGGTCCTTTGATTACAACATGGGGTCCAATAACAGAACCTGACTTGATTAATACATCCGGACCGATAACAGAATAAGGACCAATTTTCACATCCTCTGCAATTTCTGCGGCAGGATCAATTATTGAGGTACTATCAATCAATGCTAATCCACCACTGCGGCACAACGAATTTCGGCACTGGCAACAAATTCGCCATCAACTTCTGCTCGACAATCAAACGCCCAAATATTTCGCTTGCTCCGCAAAAATCGCGCTTCTAGCATAATCTGATCGCCAGGACCTACGGTACGTTTAAATTTCGCTTTATCAATACCAACCAAAAAATAGGTCATCCCTTTCCCTAACTCATCAGGAGCAGTTTCAGACGCTAACAGTCCAGTTGCCTGTGCTAACGCTTCTAATATTAAAACCCCGGGGAATACTGGCATATGCGGGAAATGGCCCTGAAAAAAAGGTTCGTTGTAAGTTACATTTTTTACCGCTAACAATCTGACACCAGGCTCACACTCAACAACCTTATCAACTAATAGAAATGGATAACGGTGTGGTAAAAATTCTTGTATGTCTAAAATATCCAGTTTCAATGGCTCTACCTTCTGGCAACATTCTAATTATTGTAATATCTTTGTTAAACTCAAAATCAATCGAATTATTTTCTTTATTTTGCAGGCATTGCTGATAATTTCTTTTGGATCTCAGCAGTGACATCAACCTTATCACTAGCGTGGATGACACCATCTGTTAATAACAAATCGTAATTGCCTTCTTTAGCTAATGCCTTAACAGCTTCATAAATTCGACGCTGTAGCTTCCCTAGTTCTTCATTTCGTCTTAGATTAAAATCTTCACTAAATTCTTGTTGTGAACGGGCAGCCTCTCTTTTCTTACTAACAATTTTACGCTCAAGCTTTCGTCTCTCAGATTCGCCCATCACAGAAGCATCACGAGCTAATTTTTCTTCTAACTTCTTTATTTCTTTTTGCTGAGCAACAAGTTGTTTATCTCTAGGTGAAAACTCTTTTTCCAATCGTTTTTTGGCTTTTTCGGCTTGCGGAGCTTTCTCCATGACTTTTGGCACATTGACAAAGCCAATTTTTAATTCTGCAAAACATACGCCAGAAATCATCAATAAGCCTAATAGTATGCTCGTTGTTTTAATCATTAAATTACTCCATTAGATAAAGTTAGTGCTTAATTGGCCTGCTTTGGGCCTTCACGTACAAGAGCCATTTCTAAATTGTCAATTATATAACTATTTTTCAAATTTCCGGATAGTATAACTTAGATAAAAAGAAAACAAATAACGTTATATTAGTCTTGTCGTAGCTACTGAGCGTATTTATAGTTTCAATATCAGTATCTTATTCCAGAAGACGCCGTAAATACGTCCGTGTAGGCTTGATTGTGTCATCTATGACACATACACTTCTTCCATAAACTACTGATATTTAAAAGTTAAATTAAATACGCTGAATAGTTACGTCTTGTCTAAGTAAAATATTTCAGATCTTAATAAATAATCACAACAATTCATAAATATGACTCGCTCCAAAGCATGAAAAAGCCAGTGTTTACACTGGCTTTTTCATGCTTTGGAATGGTGCCGATGGCCGGACTTGAACCGGCACGACTCTCGTCACTACCCCCTCAAGATAGCGTGTCTACCAATTCCACCACATCGGCATATTTAAATTTCAGTCTGAAGTTGCTGGTAAATTCGTCTCAGGTTCTACTGATTTTTGAACTTTAGTTTCTCCAGGTAATTGTCCTTCTTTTTTGCCTGAATTTTGCTGGATATTATCTATCTCAGAATTTCCAGCTCTCCCTTCCTGCAAAGAGTTCTGCTTTGAAATAGAAGGAACATGCATTGGTTCTTCATCTGGAATCACAGGAATATCAATATCAGGAATCACTTGTTCTATTTCCGGCTCATCCATAATCACATCTTTACTTTTTCCTTCTCCAAGCTGTCCACCTAACACTGCCAAACCTAAACTGGTTGAAAAAAAAACGAATGCAAAAATTGCAGTTGCCCTGGATAAAAAAGAGGCTGAACCCTGAGCGCCAAACACTGAGCCTGCTGAGCCACTACCAAATGCAGCTCCAGCATCAGCTCCACGCCCTTGTTGCATTAATACTAAAGCAATAACAGCCAAACCAACCAGTACGTGGATAACAATAATTATTTGATACATAAAATGAAGCTTAAATTGAATTGTAAATCTTTAGAAAAGACTCGGCATCTAACGAAGCTCCGCCTATTAAACCACCATCAATGTCAGTCATGGCAAATAGTGCCTTTGCATTATCCGGCTTAACGCTACCGCCATACAAAATCTGAATTTTATCAGCGATGCTCTGGTCGCGCTTTGCAATCTGTTGACGGATATATTGATGAACTTCCTGGGCCTGCTCATCACTTGCTGTTTTTCCTGTTCCAATGGCCCATACAGGCTCATATGCAATAACAGCATTTTCAAAACTAGCAATACCGGCTAAATTAATTACTGCATTTAACTGCTCATCCACAACCTGGAAAGTTTTTCCCTGTTCTCGCTGCTCAAGAGTCTCGCCCACACAAAGTATAGGAATGATACTTTGACTTAATGCCTGAGAAAATCGTTCTGCAACGGATTCGTTAGTATCCCCATAATAACTTCGACGTTCGGAGTGACCAACAATAGCGTAAGTACAATTGATATCTTTCAACATACTCGCTGAAATTTCGCCTGTATATGCACCCGACTCCTGATCAGCAACATTCTGGGCGCCAAATTTCAAATGAGAACCTTGCAAAACTTGATCTATATCGCGTAAATAGACAAAAGGAGGGCAAACCGCAATATCTGCATTGGCATTTTCGATACCCGAAACAATGGCTTCAGCAAGTGATTTGGCACTTGCAAGTGTTCCATTCATTTTCCAATTTCCAACGACCAGTGACCGACGCATGCTTCTCTCCAAGTTAAAACAGAGTATTCTATAAAGATATGGCCAAAAACTCAAGCAGCTATTGCTTTACGTACGTCTTCCGCTAATGAATGGGCACAATTATTAACCATTGCCTCATCGATACCCTCAACCATCACTCTCACTAGCGGCTCTGTTCCTGAAGCGCGCAATAACACACGCCCAGTATCACCTAATAATTCTTCCACTGCTTTTACAGCTTTCTTAACCGATTCCAAACTATCTAAATCAACTTTTTTATCTACTTTAACATTGACCAATACTTGCGGGTATTTTTCCATATCTGATTTCAATTCTGCTAATGATTTCTCAGTAGAAAGAATTTCTGCCATCACTTGCAAGGCTGATACGATTCCATCGCCTGTTGTTGTTCTATCAAGACATATAATATGCCCAGAATTTTCTCCTCCAAGTATTCCTTTGTGTTTTGCTAGAAGTTCCATAACATAGCGATCCCCCACTTTTGCACGAAGTAATTCGATATCCAGTCTTTTTAAGGCATGTTCCATACCCAAGTTACTCATTAGGGTTCCGACCACTGGACCTGTCATATGATTCTTCTGCTGTCGGGATTTGGCAATAATATAAATCAATTCATCACCATCAACGACATCTCCATTTTGATCTACCATCATGACCCTATCGCCATCGCCATCTAAGGCAATACCAAAATCAGCACGTGACTCTAATACCGCTGTCACCAGCCTATCAAGATTCGTCGCCCCACAATTTTCGTTAATATTCAAACCATCAGGTTTATCCCCAATAGTGATAACTTCAGCGCCAATTTCACTAAAAACATGTGGCGCAATATGGTAGGTCGAACCATTGGCACAGTCAACCACAATCCTCATACCTTTAAAATCGAACCAGGAAGGAATGGTACCTTTGCAAAATTCAATATATCTTCCCGCGGCATCTTCTAGCCTTTTTGCCTTACCTAAGTCAGAGGATTGCACTGTAGTCAAAGGCATATCAAGATATTTTTCTATCTTGTGCTCCAGCTCATCAGGTAATTTTGCGCCTTGCACAGAAAAAAACTTAATACCGTTATCATAATACGGATTATGTGAGGCACTGATAACAATTCCTGCCTTAGCTCTGAGTGTACGTGTCAAATATGCAATACCAGGCGTTGGCATTGGCCCAAGCAAATGCGTATCGACTCCTGCAGAGGCCAAACCGGCCTCAAGCGCAGATTCAAACATATATCCTGAAATACGGGTATCCTTGCCAACCAATACAAATCCATGGCCTTCTTCAGCAAACACCCTTCCCGTTGCCCACCCTAACTTTAATAGAAAATCAGCAGTGATTGGATAATCCCCTACTTTTCCCCGAATACCGTCAGTACCGAAATATTTTTTTGTCATTTTTGATAACCTGTTTATAAAGACATATCAATAAATATAGTATTGGTTAGCAAAAAAAAGGAGAGACATTCTCATGACTCTCCTTTTTTGCTGCTTTTAAACAATATTAATGTTGTTCGGCAGCTCCATCAATTGAAGGACCAGACTTTTTATCCTTTTCTTCAACTTGAACCTCAACACTCTCACCATCTTTAGGAGGCTGTGGTTTATCATCCCAGCCTTGCGGCTCTCTAACAGGCTTACGAGCCATCAAATCATCCAATTGATATTTATCAATGGTCTCGTATTTTATTAAAGCATCAGCCATTGCATGCAGAATGTCTTCATTATCTTTCAAGATTTTTTCGGCCCGCTCATAATTTCTGTCAATAATTGAGCGAATTTCTTCATCAATCGTATGCGCAGTTTCTTCAGCTACTGATTTATGCTGAGTTACAGAACGACCAAGAAACACCTCTCCTTCTTCTTCGCTATAGGCTAAAGGACCAAGGCGTTGCGATAAGCCCCACTTGGTGACCATATTTCTGGCTAGCTCAGTTGCTCTCTCAATATCATTAGAAGCGCCAGTACTCACTTCCTCCCACCCGAAAATCATATTTTCGGCAATTCGACCGCCATACAAACTTGAAATCATGCTATCCAGCTTGCGTTTACTAGCACTGTATTCGTCCTTTTCGGGTAAAAACATAGTCACACCCAAAGCCCTTCCACGCGGCATGATGCTGACCTTATAGACAGGATCGTGATCAGGAACCAATCTACCAACAATGGCATGACCCGCTTCGTGATAAGCAGTCATTTTCTTTTCTTTTTCGCTCATGACCATTGAGCGCCGTTCAGCCCCCATGATCAATTTATCCTTTGCTTTTTCAAGGTGAGCCATGGTTACCAGGCGCTTATCATTTCTGGCCGCAAATAATGCCGCTTCATTAACTAGGTTAGCCAAATCGGCACCTGAAAAACCGGGAGTCCCCTGGGCAATATACTTTATAATCACATCATCATCAGTAGGTACTTTCTTTAAATGCACCTTCAAAATTTGCTCACGACCTCGAATATCAGGAAGACCAACTGTTACCTGTCGATCAAATCGACCGGGACGTAATAATGCTTTATCCAAAACATCAGGACGGTTAGTTGCGGCAATGACAATAATACCTTCGTTACCCTCGAAACCATCCATCTCGACCAACAACTGGTTCAGAGTCTGCTCGCGCTCATCATGACCACCACCTAAACCAGCACCACGCTGGCGTCCAACGGCATCAATCTCATCAATAAAGATAATACATGGTGCATGTTTTTTGGCTTGCTCAAACATATCACGAACTCTTGAAGCACCAACCCCAACGAACATTTCAACGAAATCAGAACCAGAAATCGAGAAAAAAGGAACTTTGGCCTCACCTGCAATCGCACGCGCCAATAACGTTTTACCTGTTCCTGGCGGACCGACCATTAATGCCCCTCGAGGTATTTTACCGCCAAGCTTCTGATATTTGGCCGGATCTTTCAGAAAATCCACCATTTCTTCCACTTCTTCCTTGGCCTCTTCCACACCCGCAACATCAGCAAAGGTGACTTTAATCTGATCTTCTTCCAGCAATTTAGCTTTGCTTTTACCAAAACCCATTGCTCCGCCTCGACCACTTGCACCACCGCCCTGCATTTGTCGCATGAAAAACACCCACACGCCAATCAATAACAGCATTGGAAACCAGGAAATAAAGATCTGCATGAACATTGATTGCTGCTCAGGTTCACGCGCTTTGATATCCACACCATTTGCCAGTAGATCATCAATCAAATGAGGATCATCAGGCGCGTAAGTTTTAAAATGTTCTCCACCTTGCGTTTTACCTTTGATGACCTTGTCATCAATGATAACCTGTTGAATCTGCCCCGCTTTTACTGAATCCATAAATTGGGTGTAAGATATTGTTGAATCTGGTCTACCACCTCGCGTACCAAAGCTATTAAATAGAGACATTAGTACTACGGCAATAACCACCCAGAGAATTATGTTTTTTACCATATCGTTCAAGCTATTCGCTCCCGACCGGAACGGTCATTTTTTAAATACTTATAAAATTGTATCAGGAAATACTAAACCTGACCGGCAATTTTACCTGTTTTGTGTTATAAATTGAGTTTCAGCTATTAAATAAGCATAGTTATTTTGCTTTCTGTTTCTTAAATCCCTTAGCTAAAACATACACTTCGTTACTTCTTGATCGAGATGCCTTTGGCTTTCGGATCAATACCTTATGAAAATCTTTACGCACCTCCTCCAAAAAATCATCACTCCCTTGTCCTTGAAACAATTTGACAAGAAAATTTCCATTTCGTTCAAGTACCTGTCTGACGATATCTAAAGCTAATTCAGCTAGATACATTGACCCTGGCTGATCTATCGCTTTATTTCCCGTTATATTGGGTGCCATGTCAGACAACACCAAGTTTATTTTTCGATCTCCTAATAACTCGATCAATTGGGTTAATACGGCCTCTTCTCTAAAATCTCCCTGAATGAACTCAACGCCTTCTAGGGGTTCAATTGGTAAAATATCCAGGGCAAAAATTTTATCATTTGCTCCAATTAATTTTTTCGCATACTGAGACCACCCGCCAGGGGCCGCGCCTAAATCAAGAATATCCATGCCCGGTTTAATTAACCGGTCTTTCTCCTGAATTTCTTGGAGTTTAAAAACAGCACGTGAACGTAACCCTTGTTTATGAGCTTTTTTGACAAATTCGTCCTGAAAATGTTCCTGAAGCCATTTATGACTACTTTTACTACGAGCCATTTTTTATTTTCCCATCAAAAAAAATTTGTTACCAAAAGTTAACATTCATTGACTATTATACTTGACTAATTTTCTCAGGTATTTGTAATAATAAAATAATTCACTTCGTAATCATTTCGGAAAACCAAGGTGAAAACACTCTCAAACGGTGCAGACCC
>Ga0256841_1003247_pt1 | contig 12264 bp, 5 predicted proteins | sample 356308metaG_FD_185971 | JGI IMG/M metagenome (GOLD analysis project Ga0256841, IMG submission 185971) | Hydrothermal vent microbial communities from Mid Atlantic Ridge, Atlantic Ocean - 356-308 | ecosystem: Environmental > Aquatic > Marine > Hydrothermal vents | place: Atlantic Ocean: Mid...
CCACCCCGAAGATGATGCCGGAGATGATGGCATAGGCCGTCGGATTTTCCGTCACTTCCCCGATGGAAAGCGTGATCGCCGTCCAGCCAACCGCCAGCAGCGAGAGCGGGAACATCACCTTCCAGCCAAAGGCCATCAGGCGGTCGTAGCGGATGCGCGGCAGCGTGGCCCGCACCCAGACCATCCCGCTCAGGAAGAGCACGATCTTGATCAGCATGTTGACCGGGCCGAAGATCGGTGCCCAGTCCGCGGGCAGCGGCCAGTGGTAGCCGCCAAAGAACAGCGAGGCAGCAATGGCACTGACGGCGATCATGCCGACGTACTCCCCGGCGAAGAACAGCGCGAACTTCATGCCGCTGTATTCGGTGTGATAGCCGCCGACCAGCTCGGACTCGGCTTCCGGCATATCAAAGGGCGAGCGGTTGACTTCCGCCAGCAGCGCGATCATCAGCACCGCCGCCGCCAGCGGATTCTGGAAGACAAACCAGCCCAGCCCAAAGGCCGGGTACGCCTGCCCCTCCACAATATCCTTGAGCGACATGCTGCCGACGATCATGATCGGCACGAGCATGCTCAGCCCCATGCTGAGTTCATAGCTGATCATCTGGGCGGTGGAGCGCAGCCCGCCGAGCATGGAATACTTGCTGCCGCTGGCCCAGCCCGCCAGCACGATACCATACGTGCCGATGCTGGTGATCGCCAACAGCCAGAGGATGCCCACATTGACATCAGCCAGGCCGAGCGGCACTTCGTACCACAGGCCGTCAAACCAGGGAATCAGAATCGGCGGCCCCAGGGGGATGACGGCCAGCACAATCAGCGTGGGCACGGCCTTCATCATGGGGGCCAGCCAGTAGATCAGCCTGTCGGCCTCCAGTGGGGTCACGTCTTCCTTGAAGATCAATTTGATGCCGTCGGCGATGGGCTGCAAAAAACCGCGCGGCCCGACCCGATTCGGGCCGACACGGTGCTGGAAAAAGGCCACCAGCCGCCGTTCCAGCAGTGTAGTATAGGCAAAGCCGCCCATCAGCACGGCAAAGAGCAGCACGCTCATGATGATGGCATGGGCCGTGCTGCACACGGCATTGGCCGAGCATGAGACGATCAGATTGGGATCGATCATCGGCAAATTCTCTCCTGTCGTTGCAAGCCGTCAGCGTACAGCTTTCAACCCACAGCGCCCGGCTCTTCTGCCCGGCGCTGTCTGCCGCTTCAGTCCCCGACGGGCAGCGCTTCTGCCACGCGGGTCACCGTCCCGGTCACCGGGATCATGGGGAACGGGTCGGCGCTCAGCCGCAGCGGCAGGAAAGCCACGCCCTGCGGCGCATAATCATCCACCACCGCCGTGACGGTCACGGCAGCGCCGTCGGCGCTGACTTCGACCGTGTCACCGCTGGCAACGCCCAGACGTGCCGCGTCGGCTTCATTGAGCGCCACAAACGGCTGCGGAATGCGGTCATGCATCAATTTGCTGCTGGCGAATTCCGGCGTGCGGTCATACAGGCGGCGCACAGGCACGACCAGCAGCTCATCCTCGCCGACCTCGAATGCTCCCGGCGCATCCACCGGCTTCACATGGAGTTTACCGCGCCCCTCGCTTCGGGCGGGAAGCTGAATCCCCGTCCCGCCGATGGGCGGCCTGGCCGTCCCACCGTAGAAGCCTTTTGCCTCGCCAATGGGCGGCATCTGTACCTCGGCTGCGGTCAGGGCCGGGAAGCTGATATCGGCATAGGGCTTCACCGCCGCGGCAATGGCCTTCATCACCAGGGCCGGATTGTAGCGCGGCGCAGGCAGGCCAAAATGCTGCCCCAGCAGCGCGGCGGCTTCCCAGGCGGACAGGCTCTCCCCCAGCGGGCCGTGCGCGGTATAGAAGCGCTGCACACGGCGCTCAGCATTAGTGAACGTGCCGTCGCGTTCGGTCGTGCTCTGGATGGGCAGCACGACATCGGCGGCTTCGGCGGTGGCATCCGGGAACAGGGTCATGCAGACCACAAAATCGGCCTTCTGCAAGGCCTTCGCCCCGGCAGGGTCGGCGGCGATATCGGCCCCGGCGACGAGCAGCGCGCGGGGCGTGCGGCTCAACATGCGGCGCGTGTCCGCGGATTCGTAGCCCAGGTCAAGCGCGCCCTGCGTGTTGGCCCCCGGCCAGACGGGCAGCAGCCCGTTATGCGCCCGGCCCACATGCCCGGTGACGATCAGGAAATTAGCGGCGGCCTGCAAGAGCGCGGTATGCCCTTCCGCATCGAGGCCGTCGTTCCCGGCCACGATGACCAGATTCTCCGCACGGGCCAGCACTTCGGCGGCATCTTCATCACCGCCCGACACGTTCTTGAGCGCTTTTTGCAGGTCACCAAAGCCGCTGACCCGCGACTCGATCAGGTCTTCCGCGATCCACTTCTGGCCGATGGCCGCTGCCGTCAGGCCGTTGAGCACATCGGCTGCCCCACCAACGGCAAAGCGCAGCGTCTGCGCGGCGTAGTGGTCGAGCTTGGTGGTGCGCGTATTGGCGACGATCAGCGCCGCGCCCCGGTCGGCGGCCTGCTTGACGCGCAGATACCAGATCGGCGCTTCCTCTTCCAGGTCGGTGGCGATGACCAGCACGGCATCACCCTTGCCCAGCGCGGCAAAGTTCGTCCCGCTGGCGACGCCGACCTCGTCCAGCGGCTTCGCATCACCCAGGCTGGCAGGCCACAGGCCCAACCGCTTGCTGCCCAGCCCCTCGGCCAGCTCGCGCAGACCCCAGAGGTCTTCATTGCTGAGCATCGGCCCGGCGATAACACCGACGTTCTTACCGGCGGCCTGTAAGCCTTCCGCCGCCGCCTGGATCGCCTCGTCCCAGCTCGCCTCGACCAGCTCACCGTTCTTGCGGATGAGCGGCGCTGCCAGCCGATCCGGGCTGAGGCTGTGATGATGCCCAAAGCGGCCCTTATCGCAAATCCAGATTTCGTTGACGGCTTCGTTCTGGCGCGGCAGAATGCGCTTGATGACCTTCACGCCCCCGGCGTCACGATCCAGGCGCGTGCTGGCGACAATATTGCAGCCGACCGGGCAGTGCGGGCAGATGGAAGGCACATCCTGCAATTCCCAGGGCCGCGCCCCAAAGCGGAAATCGGCGGTGGTCAGCGCCCCGACCGGGCAGATATCGGTCGTGTTGCCGCTGAAATAGGTGTCAAAGGGTGGATCGCTGATGGTCACGATCTGAAGGCGGCGGCCCCGCTCATGGAAGGCCAGCACGTCATCGCCCACGATCTCATCCTGAAAGCGGATGCAGCGGGCACACTGGATGCAGCGCTCGCGATCCAGATAGATCAAATCTCCCAGCGGCACATGCTTGGCCAGATGCATCTTGTCCTCAAGCACCATCCGGCTGGTGGCAGGCCCATGGCGCATGGTCAGGCTTTGCAACGGGCACTCCCCGCCTTTGTCACAGATCGGGCAGTCAAGCGGGTGGCTGCTGAGCAAAAATTCCAGCACGTCCTTGCGGGCTTCCTGTACCGGCTCGGTCATGGTGCGGACGTGCATCCCGGCGCGGACGGTTGTGGTGCAGGCCGTTTCCAGCTTGCGCCCCCAGCGAATCTGAGGCGTGCCATCCTCATTGAGCAGCAGCTCGCCGCTTTCGCGGTCGCGCATTTCAAAGCCGATGTCCACCAGACACATCCGGCACATGCCGACCGGCTCCAGCTTGGGATGGTAGCAAAAGACGGGGATTTCGACGCCGGCATACACCCGCGCCGCATCCACCAGATTCATGCCTGCGGGAACTTCGTAGGAAACGCCATCAATGTGCAGAGTTACGGTCTCAGTCATTCGTCGCCTTCTCGCTTCCCAAAAATGGCCGCGGGAGAATATTTTAGCGTGTTTTGTCTGTTTTAGACGCACTACACTGCCAGGAAAAACCGGCGCACATTTTAACAGCTATCCCGCCTGCCGTCGAAAATCCGGCGGAACTTCCCGCCAGATGATACCCCGATCAATGGTCAAGCGGCGCGGGGAGCATGAACCAGAACGTGCTGCCCTCGCCCGGCGTACTTTCCACGCCCACCTCCCCGCCCAGTTTGTTGATGATGCGCAGGACGATGGAAAGCCCCAGCCCCACGCCGCGTGCTTCATCCTCATGAAAGCGGCTGAAGGCCTCGAACAACCGGGCCTGCATGCGCGGCGGGATGCCAACGCCGTTATCCTGTACTTCATAGCGGATCAGTTCCCCCTGGCGGAAGCCGCGAATCGTGACACGGGGATCGGGGTTATCCCGGCCAATGTATTTGATCGCATTGCTCAGCAGGTTGGCCAGCACTTCTTCCAGCCAGATATCATAACCCATCACCGGAGGCAGGTCATCGGCCACCTTGACCTGCACGCTGCGCTCTTCGATCTCCTGCTGCAGCCGATCCAGCGCCGCCCCGATAACCGGCCCCATCGCCACTTCCTCGATGACGCCCTCCGCATTGCGCAGCCGCGAGAGCAGCAGCAGGCTGTTGATCATATGCGCCATCTTGAAGGCCGCCCGCTCCACAACATCCAGGTATCCGGCGGCATCCGGCGAAAGGGCATCCGCCTCCTCTTTGACCAGGGCCACATAGCCGATCAGCAAATTGAGCGGATTCTGCAGATCATGGGCGACGGTGTGGCCGTAGGCGTCAAGTTCGCTGTTGCGGGCTTCCAGTTCGGCGGCATACTGCTGCGCGGTAGCATAGAGTCGGGCGTTGCCGATGGCAATGGCCGCCTGATCGGCAAAGGGCTGCAGCCAGCGGGCATGTTCCGCCGTAAAAGCCCCCGGCTCGGTGGATTCCAGGTCCAGGAAGCCAATCACGTCCCCCTTCAGGCGGATGGGCACAGTGATCACCGACCGAATCCACTCATTGGCCCGCGACTTGACCCAGCCGCGGTATTCGTGGATATTCGGGATAACCACCGGCTCCCCACTCTCCATGACCTCGCGGAGATTGCGGGTTCCCCTGACCGGCAGTCGCAGCCGCTTCAACTCGGATTCGCTCAATGTCTGGTCAAGATAGGACTGGTGACGGAAAATCCGGGCGATGCCGTCCTCCACCAGCAGGATATTGGCCATGTCATAGGGAACCGGAATCACACGGCGGGCATTGTCCAGCACCCGATCGAGCACTTCATCCAGATCGAGCGTGCTGTTAAGCGCCGAGGCGGCATCCCGCAGCGCCTCGGCCAGTACGCGCTGCTCGCGCTCGGCACGCTGCACCCAGTCGCGCCACACGGACGCGCCCAGGATGTCCGCCGCTGTGCCGAGCGCCTCGATTTCTATGGATGACCATTCACGCTCGCGCTCAATATCCACGAAACCGATGACGCCCCACCACATTCTGCCAACAAAAATGGGGACGACGACCAGCGACCGTATACCGAAGTCCGTCGCCAGAACCTGCTGCTCTGGGGGGAAGTCCGTCACATTGCCATAAATCGCTTCCCCTGCTTTGAATGCCTCCGCCCAGGATTCGAAGCCAGCCCGAAACGCGATATCCTGCATGGCCGGGTTGCCCTGCCAGACAGCGACGCCGGGCGCCACCCATTCATAACGGAGATTCGTGCGGAGCATTCGATCGGCGGCATAGGTATTCTCGAAGACATATACCCGGCTGACGTTGGCTGCCCTGCCCAGCCGCGCCAGCACATCTTCCACGCACTGCTCCCACCTGTCCGTCCACAGAAACTGGGCCGCTGCAAAGTTCACGGCGTTCAGAATGGCATCTCGACGACGCAGGGCCAAATCCGATTCCCGGGAAACGGTAATATCACGCAGCAAGATCACATGTCCCGTCAGGTCGCCGCTTTGATCAACCAGCGGTGATACCCGTACTTCCAGGTAACGCCAATTCGCGCCCTCACCGACGGTCATCTCTATCTCGACCTGGGTACGCCCGCTGCGACGGTTGCGGCGCACCACGTCCGACAATTCCGGAAACACCTGCTCCAGCGGTTTTTCCACCACTGCCGCGACCGTTTTCCCCGTCAGGCGTTCTGCCGCCGGATTGAAATCCACAATGGTGTCGCGACCGTCGAGCACGATCACGCCATCGCTCATTCCTTCGATCACCCGTGCACGTGCCGAGGGGATCAGGCTGAACAACCGATAGCGATAAAAGCTCCAGGCGATGAAGATAGAAGCCAGCCCCAGCGCAAAAGGCGTCAGGTCCACGCCTACAAACGGATTCAGTGGAGTCAGCGTAAACAATTCAGCACCCAAAACCAACAGCCAGGCCCCCACCAGCCAGGCGATCTGGCCCCGATACGGGCGTGGCGTGCGGATGAGCGCCTGCACAAAAACCATCAGCGCCAACAGCACGGTAAAATAAGCGACGATGATATAGATGAAAAACCAGGGGCCATACGTAAAGGAAAGAACCGGAACCGGACCGCTGGTATCCCACGTGACAGCGACCCAATGCAGGTGATGGAAATCATTGGTCCAGACCATCACCAGCGTGATGGCAGGGATCAGGAACAGCAGAAACAGACAGCGGCGCGTCAACCGCTGGTCACGTCCCGTAAAGGCGAGCGCGAAGATATAGCCCAGGCCGGGAATCGCCACAATTGCCAGGTACTCCACCCTGGCCCAGAATAACATGGTCTCCTGATCATACGCAGCGAGTTCCAGCCCATATGTGATCTGCCAGAAGGCGCTTGCCAGCAGCAGGGCCGCGAATGCCCGTCGGACCATTTCGCCGGGATTACGCAGAATCGCCACCATCATGAAAATCAACACGGTAGCGTTCATCGCCAGCGCAAGGGTATAAGGATTGGGATATAACTGCATAAACATCCGCCGCGCCTCAGACAGGGAGCACGGCAAACGACGGTGGACTACTCCGGCGGGCCGGGAAGCATGGTGATGCGGTCGATCAGGACAAAGCCATCACTGGTCACGTCCCCGACCTGCACCGGGATGCGCTCCCCTGTCTGAAAATTATAAAGCCCCATGCGAACCTGATACGTACCCGGTGGCACGTCATCATAAAGATAAACCGAAAGTTCATCTACCACAAATTCCCCCGGTTCCCACAAATAAGTGGGATACTGCCCGCCTCCGGGAATGTGATCCCAGGTGGCGTAGACCGTTTCACCGTCGGTGACGTGCAGGTAGATGGTGTAATCGCCTTCCGTCCGGCCCAGCACACGCCAGACGTTCAGCAGCACGATGCGGCGGCCCGGCCAGAATTCGCGGCCCGTGATGGCAAAGCCCTGCACCTCGGCGAAGTCCGGGTAAACGACCGGCTGCGGCAGCAGGCCGTTGAACTCCGGCTGGACGAAGCGCAGCGCCGTATTGACCGCGAACAGGTCGTAATTGAAGTCCACGTCCGCCTCTTGATAAAGGGGCCGGGCCAGCCGTGAACGGCCCGGCAGGTTGCGCACCGGGTTGATGAGCTGCCCCGTGCTGCGGTAGAGGTTCTCCGATTCGACGCCCTGGACATAGTGCGTCACGCGGTCATCCAGCGCGCTCAGGTCGGTCACCGGATCGGTGTTGACCGAAATTTCCGGGAAGAAGAAGGGCAGCCGCAGCGCCCCCGGCGCAAGCACGTTGATCGGCCCGGCGGCGGCTTCCTCGCGCAGATGCTCGACCGTGCGGAACAGGGCATAGTTCGAGGCGCGGTGTTTGGCGTCATCATCGGGCAGATCGGCCAGGATCAGATGCGTGGCCGTTTCCTCGGCGGTCAGCCACAGGCCGGGCACGATCAGAGTCAGCAGGGCAGCGGCCCCCATGACCGCCCGCCGCGAGGGCCGCACGTAAGCCGCCAGCCGGGGCGCAAGGGCGGCAGCCAGCGCCGCTACAAGCAGCAGTTGGGGCGGCGTGATGGCGAAGGCCAGCCGGGGATGGTAGGAATACGAATAGAACCACGTGATCCAGTAGGGCGCGATCAGGGCGATGATCCACGCGGCTTTTCGCAGCGCAGGCACGTATTCCGCGCCGACGGGAGTCTCCCCCACAGCTTGCCACCAGGCCCACACCGCCCGGCCATACAGCGCCGCGCCGATCAGCATGACGGCGGCCTCCGCCCAGGTGATGCGGTGCGTCGGCGTACCCGCCCACAGCCCCGCCGAGGGCAGCGCGCCCACGATCATCAGCGCCGCGCCGGGGAGGAGCAGCCGCCAGTCCGGGCGGCGATCCGGCGGCTCCAGCAGCAGGTAGAGCGCCAGCAGGGCCAGAATCAGCAGCGGCCAGCCAAGCTCCTGCCCGCTGCGGTGCGCCTGCGTCAGCCAGTAGGCGGGCGGGAAGACAATGGCCGGATGCCCCAGCGCGATATTACGCACATACCACATGCCGCCGATGGGCGCGGAAGCCAGCCCGACGACGATCACCAGCCGGAATCGATCCCACAGCCGCGCCCGATCCGGCCAGAGACGGATCGCTTCCAGCAGGAACAGCAGCCCGATACCCCACACCAGCGCCCCCGCCGTCGGCTTTGTCCACAGCCCCCCGGCCAGCATCAGCCCGGCCAGGATCGCACAGCGCCAGCGCCGCCGCGATTCCTCCCGCCAGGCCAGCAGGACGAACAGCACGCCCATTGTGAAGTAGAAAGTCAGCGGCACTTCCAGGTCGCCAAAACGTGCCCACTGCGCATGATGCGGGTAAAACGTCCAGAGGGCCGCCGTCAGCAGGCCGACGCGCCGCCCCCACAGCCGCGCCCCCAGCAGATAAGCGGCCAGAATGCTGCCCAGCCCGAAGATGGGTACGGCCATGCGGGCCGCGTGGTCATTGATGCCGCCCCAGATGAGCTGCCCATAGGTATAGGAAAGCGGCAGAAGCTGGGGATAGTAGCCCATGTCGGCGGGAATGACGCCGCGCAGCGTGAAGATGCGCCCGTTATAGCCGTAAACCCACAGCGGATCGTAGGCGGTGAACGGCCAGTAGGCGGTGTGAAAGACGCGGATCAGCACGGCCAGCGCCAGCCCGATCACGATCAGCCATTCCCAGCGGGCCAGCGGCACCCGGACGGGAGACGGCTCCGACCCGCCCTCCCCCCGGCGGAACGCGGCCAGCAGCCAGCCCCACAGCGCCATGATGAACCCGGCCAGCAGCGTCCCGGCCAGCGTGATCCGCAGGAACGTGCCCAGCAGGAACATGCCCGTCGTCCACAGCATCGCGCCCAGCGCCAGCCCCAGCGCCCCCACCATGACGCGGTCGCGCCAGTCCCGGCGCGGCAGGATGACCAGCGCCCAGGGCACGCCGACAATAAGGAAGCTCGCCAGCAGCGCAGGCAGCACCGCCAGCGCGGGAATCAGCCAGTCTTGCCACTCAGCCATCACGTCACCTTTCGATCCGGGGCCGGACTATACCGGGATCGGGAATGCTGCGCGAGTCTTGATCGAGGAGGGGCAGGAGTCAAGAGGCCGGTGGCAGGGAAAAAAGCGGCAGGAACCAGACCGTATCCAGTCCGGATTGATCCGGACCTGGCTTCCCTCAGCCGGAGATTCCAATCTCTGGCGAGTGGTGGCAGGCATCCCACCTCATCTGTTCCCCATTGGAACCGGCACAATCGCCTCTTTTTAGAAAGACGGCAGCACAGAGATAACCAGTTAGCATTGACACAATAAGTATTTATGACTATAATTTAATAGCCGACAGCGTTTTCGCTCACCGCGAGACCAGAGGAAATAATGTTCCTGTTAAAACGGAAATACCCGGTCGCCCTCCTCGTGTTACTGGTATTGGCCGCCGGAGCTATCGTTGGCGGCGCTCAGTCCATCCCAATGCCCACCTACTATTACTACGGTCGTGAGCTGCCTCCGCAAGAACTGCTGGCGCTGCATGAGGCCGGACATGTGTTTCACTGTACCGACTTGCCCACTGTCTCTGGCTACCTGAACAGCTTCAGTAACGCCTACGCCTGTTTTGACACAGAAGCAGAACGTGATGCTTATAGCGAAGTCATCCAACCAGAGTGGGCGCGCATATACCGCGAGTATCCAGCTCCCCAATTCCCCCGATCGACAGGCGGCTCTTGAACAAACACGATCCAATCACCGGGCACTATTCGCTCACAGCGGCTACAATACCTGGCTGTTCGATCTCCACAATGGACAGTCCAACAGCAGCCACACCGGCGTGTGGTCAATCTGGCGCGATGGCTCACCAAACGATCTTTCTCTCTACCAACATCCGAATTTCAGAGGAGGGAAAAAAGCGGCCAGTAGCAAGCGTCGAGTAAAAGGAGTGCACTGGCCACCAGTTCGTATCCAGGCCGGATTGATCCGGACCTGGCTTTCCTCAGCCGGGCATTTCAATCTCTCCGGCAAGCCGGCAGTTCACCGGCAGTTCGGCTTCATAGCGGTGATCGAAGCCGTCCGCCGTCCGGCGGTACAGGCCGTAGCGCAGGCGGGCCACCGCCGCCGGGTCCACCGCGATCGGGTAGACGTCGCGCACGGCTTCGCCGGCCTCCCAGCCGGTCAGGGGACGCAGGCCGTACACCGGCGCGGCCTGGTCGCCCTGCGCGATCAGCGCCCCGTCCGCGTCCAGCGCGTGCACGAAGACGCTCAGGTCTTCCGCCGGGACGTCCGGCGTGAACCACGTCACCGCCAGCGCCACCAGCCCCGGCAGGCACTGCACCCGCTCCGCCAGCACGCCGAACGACTCCGGCGGGTCGGCGGGGCGCTGGGGGCGCGTGTCAATCTGCACCAGATAGGGCGCTGCTGCCCGCAGCACGACTCGCTCACCCAGCCGCTCCTGCCACCAGGGGATCGGCTGGTTGTAGAAGGTGTAGGGCGGCGTGACCAGCATGCCGTTCTGCACGATGTGCCAGAACGCGGCGCGGTGATCGACCAGCGTGAAATCGCGCAGCCGGTCGCTCCCCAGCGAAGGATCGACCTCCCGCGCAAAGGCGACGGCGAAATAGCGCGGCCCCCAGGCCAGCATGAGCGTGGCATCGGGTGGGGTGTAGGCCGCCTGGGCGATGGTTTGCAGCCCGGAGTCGTCGCGCACCAGGCCGGTGATGAAGGAGTGGTTCTGGCGCAGCAGGAGGGCGGCCAGCAGCAGCGCCGCCGCGCCCCATAGGAGCCGCGCCGGGCGGCCCTGCCCCAGGCGGACGGCGGCTTCCTCCAGGCGGACGATCAGGAACAGCCAGCCGAAGGCCAGCGCCAGCGTCACGGGCAGGATCAGTGCGGAGAGCACGTCGGTGTAAAAGAGCACGTGAAAGCCGTAAGATGCCGCGCCCAGGAGCAGCAGCGTGATCGCCGCCCGGCGCAGCCGATCGTCCCGCAGCGCCCACAGCAGCCCCACCAGCCCGGCGGCGATGCCCGGCAGGGTGAGATCGGTGATCAGCACGGTGTTGATGGTGTCAACGTTGGCCAGCAGCCCGGCCAGCGAGTCCGGCGGGCCGATGAAGCGTCCGGCCTCCACGCCGAGGAACTGCTCCCAGAAGCCGCGCCACGTGCCCGGCTCCCCGTAGACCCATCCCGCCCCGGCATGGGCACGCAGCGGCAGGTACACATAGGGCAGGAACAGCCCCCCCAGGCCCAGCAGGAGGCTTTCCACCAGCAGGCGGAACCGTCGGGGAGCCGCCCGCAGTTCCGGCCAGACGGCATAGAGCAGCGCCGGGGCGCTCATGGCGACGGCGCGGTGATGCCCGACCCCGATGCCGCCGACCAGCGCCAGCCAGCGGATGCGTCCACGCACGGGGCCGCGCCACAGGGCCAGCATCAGCAGCAGCGCCAGAATCAGCAGTTCAAAGGTGTACACCTCGGCGATGACGTGGTGAATCCAGACGGTGCGCGTCAGGCCGTAGAGGACGGTCACAGCGGCGGCGGGGATGATGCGCCCGGTGAGATGCACCGCCAGCGCGTAGAGCAGCGCCAGCGCGATCAGGCCCCACAGCAGCGAAACCAGCGCCGGGGCCGCCGCCGGGGCAATGCCCAGCGCCCGCAGCAGGCTCACCAGCGCACTGCCGCCGATCACGTAGAGCGGGTAGCCGGTCATGTGCAGCGTACCCCACGTGTTGAGCACGATCTGCGCCTCGCCCACGTCTATCATGTAGTAGTGGTCGGAGCCGTTGGGGATGGTCTGGACGGTCGGCAGGTAGACGGTCAGCAGGATGACCAGCACCAGCGCAAAGCCCCCCGCCCCCCGACGGCTGAACGGCAGTTCCGGCATGTGATACGGCTCTCCTCCGCAAGTGTCCCGGCCCGGCGCGGAGACTATAGCGCCAACCTGCCACCGAAGGCAAAAGCCCCAAAAAACGCCCGCGTTTGTTGACGTGCCCGGAGCGGTGTGTTAATCTCCACATTAAAGTGGAACCGGTTCAT
>Ga0256841_1003248_pt1 | contig 12262 bp, 8 predicted proteins | sample 356308metaG_FD_185971 | JGI IMG/M metagenome (GOLD analysis project Ga0256841, IMG submission 185971) | Hydrothermal vent microbial communities from Mid Atlantic Ridge, Atlantic Ocean - 356-308 | ecosystem: Environmental > Aquatic > Marine > Hydrothermal vents | place: Atlantic Ocean: Mid...
ATATCTGCGCTGTTAAATCTAACTCTATTACAATTTTTGATATTTGGTAATCCATCACAATGATCAAAGTGTATCGAACCTTATCCCTTTATTTTCATACATTAAAATACTTGCGTTGGCAGCAGGTGTTTTACCGTTTAAAATATGTCCTATACCCTAGGAAGCCGGGGATCGGACTACAAGAGAAACTTACATTGACCCCTTTACCGGAGCGGGTGGAAGACCTTTTAGTCAAGGATATTTATACTCCACCCGGCACCTTTAACCTACTCAATATTCGCAAAGATTATGATGGCGAGATGGATTGGAATGATGGTGGACAAGGGAAGCTTTGGCTGTATCATTTATGTGCCATGGATTACCTCAATCAAGAGGGCATGACCAGAGATGTAGGGCTTTCTTTAATGGATAGTCTGAGAGGCTATTCCGGTTTGAAAGAAGGGATGGAGTCTTGGCCATTGTCTCTTCGATTGATGAATATCGTCCGTTTTGTGATTCGACATAAGATAGACAACCCGGAGATCAATGGTTGGATAAAAGTGCAGTATGATTATCTGGGACGCCATATAGAATGGCATCTCATGGCCAATCATCTCTTGGAGAATTTATTTGCTTTGACCACAGTATCTATACTTCTACGGGAGGAACATGCTGCTATTCGTTATGGCACCTTACTTCATAAGCAACTCAAAGAACAAATTTTGGCGGATGGCGGGCATTTTGAGCGTAGTCCGATGTATCATGCTGTCATTTTGAATCGAATACTCGACCTCTATAACCTACAATTATCCAATTCGGGGCATCCTAGTCCTCTTGCTCAGTCGATATTGAAAGATTATGCGGAGCGAATGCTGGGGTGGTTAGAGCAAATGACTATGCCGGATGGAACCTGGGCACATTTTCAAGATAGTACCGGAGATGTGGCTCCTATGACAAAGGAACTGGTCTCCTATAGTGCTAGATTGGGCATTTGCCCTCGTCTTATCCCCCTTGGAGCTTCCGGTTATAGGCGATATGAAAAAGAGGGCTCCTATGTTCTCCTTATCGATGCAGGAGATATCCTGGCGAAGTATCAACCGGGTCACGCACATTGTAGTATGTTGAGTTTTGTCCTGTATCTAGGTACAAGGCCCCTAATTGTTGATACGGGCATTTCTTCGTATGAAATGGAGAAGTACAGAAGTTTCGAACGCTCTACATTAGCGCATAACACCGTCCAAATCGATGATAGGGAACAGTCTGAAATATGGGCCTCCTTCAGAATGGGAAGGCGTGCCAAGATGTTGCAGATTGTAGAGAAAGATGGAGAATTTACCGGAGAAATGATAGGGTATGGACGAGGAAAAATTGGTCATACCCGTCGATTTATACTTGAAGATGGAGCATTGACGATTGTAGATACCCTTAGTGGAAAGAAAAATGGGCAAAAAGCATATGCCTATTTACATTTTACATCTGACATTGAAATAAAAATAGAGCAGAATCAAATATCCTTATCCGGAATACCACTCCTGGTATCAGGGGCGAGTTTACTGGAAGAGTTTCGCTATGAACGCGCACTGGGATTTAATAGAAGGGAAGGGGCCAAAGGAATAAGAATTGCCTTCGATGACCACTTATCCTGCAGATTTGAATTAAGAGATTAGAAAATAAAATAATAGATGCAAGAGAAATTGAGAAACAGCAAGGTATTAGTAACAGGTGGAGCCGGATTTATAGGTTCCAATCTCATCGAGTACTTTCTAGAGAATAATAATGAAGTGATATGTTTGGATAATCTAAGCACAGGACACAAGAAGAATATCACTCCATTTTTTAACCATCCCAACTTTCAGTTTGTCGAAGGAGATATACGCAATATGAAGGATTGTAAGAAGGCGGTGAGAGATTGTGAATATGTCTTTCATCAAGCAGCACTGGGAAGCGTACCGCGTTCTATTAAGGATCCCGTAACGACCAACGCGGTCAATATCGATGGATTCTTGAATGTCCTGACCGCTGCACGAGATGAGCAGGTCAAACGATTTATTTATGCCGCTAGCTCTTCGACCTATGGCGACTCCAAAGCGTTGCCTAAGGTAGAGGAGCACATCGGTCGTCCATTGAGTCCCTATGCGATAACCAAAGTAGTCAATGAATACTTTGCCAAGGTATTTAGTGATTTGTATGGTATGGAAACAATAGGACTAAGGTATTTTAATGTGTTTGGCAAGCACCAAGACCCCAATGGAGCCTATGCGGCTGTTATACCACTATGGGTAAAAAAACTTATACATCATGAGTCACCGGTGATTAATGGAGATGGCAGTTACAGCCGAGATTTTACCTATATTGAAAATGTAATATTGGCCAATGAATTGGCTGCAACAACCTCCAAAAATAAAATACTACAACGCTTATCCGTTTATAATCCGGAACTAGTTCCGGACAATAGAGTTCTTCATCAGGTTTTTAATGTAGCTTACGGGCAGCGAATGACCTTGAAGGACTTATTTATATCTCTTAGAAAACATTTAGCTTTGTTTGATCGTGCTATTGCTGAAATAGAACCCATCTTTGGCCCTGTTAGGGAAGGGGATGTTCCCCATTCCTTAGCTTCGATTCAAAAAGGGAAAAAGGTATTGGGATATCATCCCCCGATTGATCCGGATACGGGTTTTTCCAAGGTGGCACAATGGTATTACAAGCATTTGAAATAGATTACTTTCTATTTATTAGAAATTTTTAAACATATGAAAATCCTGTTTTTGACCGACAATTTTCCCCCTGAAGTCAATGCTCCGGCTACCCGGACGTTAGAGCATTGCAAAGAGTGGGTCAAGGCAGGAGAAGAAGTTACAGTAATTACTTGTTTTCCCAATTTTCCGGTCGGGAAAGTGTATCCGGGGTATCGGAATAAACTTTTTCAAGTGGAAGAATTGGAGGGTATTAAGGTCATAAGAGTATGGTCTTATATCACAGCTAACAAAGGGATTTTCAAACGCACATTGGACTATATAAGTTATGGGATGAGCGCAGTGATAGCCGGGATGAGGGTTCCCCGTCCGGATGTCATTATTGCGACTTCACCACAATTTTTTACTGCGGTAGGAGGTCGGGTACTTTCACTGTTAAGGCGGGTACCCTGGATGATGGAAATTAGGGATTTATGGCCGGAGTCCATTCAAGCTGTTGGAGCCATTCAGTCCCGATTTTTACTTCGATTTTTGGAAGGATTAGAAATGCGTATGTATCGAAGTGCTCGGCATTTGATCGTTGTGACCGATACTTTCAAACGAAAGATTGAAGAACGTGGCATACCTAAAGCCAAGATATCTGTCATCAAAAACGGTGTAGATGCAGATCGTTTTTATGCCCGCTCTCGAGAAGAACAGTTGAAGGTAGCTCTTGGATTAGAAGGAAAATTTGTAGTGGGGTACATCGGGACCCATGGCATGGCGCATGGGTTGGATATTTTTATCAGGCAAGCGGAGAATTTGCCAGGGGGAGTTCATCTCCTCCTGATAGGGGATGGGGCAGAGAAAGAGCGGCTGAAGCAAATGGTGTATGAAATGGCAACATCCAAGGTGCATTTGTTGGATGCTGTTCCAAGGAATGAGATCAGTCGATATATGTCTATAATTGACGTGGCATTAGTGCCATTGCGTAAGCGGGAAACATTTAAAACCGTAATCCCATCCAAGATATTTGAAGCAGCTGCTCTCGAGATTCCCATTTTGTTAGGTGTTGAAGGGGAAGCAAAGCAATTATTGGACCAATACTCTGCCGGATTGAGCTTTGAACCGGAGAATTTTGAAGATTTTATAGAGAAACTCATCGTTCTATCTACCAAGGAGCAAGTATATAAAAAATGTCAGGAAGGGGGGCGGCAATTGGCCTTGGATTTTGCTCGCCCAGTCCTTGCCAGACGTATGCTGGATGTAATATCCACAAAAATCAATAATTGATAAGTAGGACTTTTTCTTCCTTCGAACAAATTTCTGGAGTAATTGAAAAAAAACGCTTCTGTTAGTATTATCAACCCAAAATGCGTCTCAGTAGAAAAACAATTGAGGGATAGATGGCTACAAAATTTTTTAATTTTGAAAATGTGAAGAGCCTATATCCTCATAGAAATTTTAGAATACATTTATTCTCAATTTAGTAGAAATTTTTAAAGATATGAAGAAAATTAAGTTGGCTATTGTTTTACCTTGTTATAACGAGGAGGAAGTTCTTCCTCATTCGATAAAACAATTGCGGGAGTTATTGTCGGGTATGATGGAGAGAGAAGTAGTTACTCCGGATAGTTACTTGTGTTTCGTAGATGATGGAAGCCGGGATAGGACTTGGGAAATCTTATCTACAGAGGTGGGGGAAAATCTTCGCGCGATAAAATTCTCTCGAAACTTTGGCCACCAAAGTGCGATTTTAGCAGGTATGATGGAGTGCCGTAGGGATGTCGATGCAGTGGTGACATTGGATGTAGATCTGCAGGATGATATCAGTATAATGGAAGATATGGTCATGGATTATAAAGCGGGAAATGAGATTGTTTTCGGTGTGCGTGGAAGCCGTGCAAAAGATAGTTTTATAAAGAGAGGCGTAGCTCAATCGTTTTATAAGCTAATGAATTTGCTAGGGGTGGAGTCAATATACAATCATGCAGATTATCGTTTGGTTGGGTCGAAAGCATTGGATGCACTGGCAGGTTATAAAGAGACCAATTTGTACTTGAGGGGATTATTCCCAATGCTTGGTTTTAGAACTTCCAAACGATATTTTGACCGTTTGAAGAGAGAGCATGGAGAACCGAAATACTCTGTAAAAAAGCTGATGGGATTAGCGTGGGATGGTATTACATCCTTTTCTATTATTCCGCTTAGATTCTCGAGTTTTATCGGGTTTCTCACGCTTTTAGCTGCTTTGCTTCTGTCCTTCTGGGCCTTATATGAAAAGAGTCGAGGTGCTACGAATATCGGTTGGTTTTCACTAATCATTCCCATTTGTTTGATCGGGGGCATACAGTTGTTGGTCTTAGGGGTCATGGGAGAGTATATCGGCAAAATTTACCTGGAGACCAAATCCCGGCCCCAATATATCATTGAAGAGAGATTAAGCCATAAAAATAAATAAAATGCTAATAGACATAATTGCTGGTGCACGCCCGAACTTTATGAAGATCGCGCCCATTATTCATGCGATTGAAGACCGCACCAAGGAGGTGGGATTGGATTACCGCCTTATTCACACCGGTCAACATTATGACCGTAATATGAGCGGTCGTTTTTTCGAGGAGTTAGGAATTCCGGATCCCGACTATAATTTAGAGGTAGGTTCAGGAACCCAAGCGTATCAAACGGGTGAGATAATGAGACGTTATGAAGCTATTTTATTGAAGGAACCCTCGAATCTCTGTATGGTTGTAGGGGATGTAACTTCGACTATGGCTTGTTCTATAACTGCAAAGAAGTTGAACATACCTGTGGCACATGTCGAAGGCGGGATTCGCTCCTACGATTTGACCATGCCGGAAGAGATTAATCGGATGGTGACAGATTCCATCGCAGATATTTTTTATACGACTTCTAACACAGCCAACGACATTTTAAAAAGAGAAGGCCACCATGAAGACCAAATTGTCTTTGTGGGCAACACCATGATCGATACATTATTGGCCAATATGGAGCGCCTTCGTCGCCCTTTACTTTGGGAGGAATTAGAGTTGCAACCGGGGAGGTATTTTGTAATGACGCTGCATCGTCCCGCCAATGTAGATGAGGAGCGTCAGTTGTATGCATTAATGTATGAAATCGTACAGCATGCCCATAATTTTCCTATCGTTTTTCCGGTTCATCCACGGACCGCTAAATTGTTGAAAGGAATGGACATAGAAGCTCCAAATTTGTATTATGCTGAGCCTTTGGGTTACTTGGAGTTTAATTATCTGGTTAAGCATGCATTTGCTGTTATAACGGATTCGGGAGGTATTACAGAAGAGACGACTGTGATGGGGGTTCCTTGCCTGACTCTCAGGGACAATACCGAAAGACCGGAGACAATAGACATCGGTACCAACGAACTTATCGGAACCGATCCAGTCAATATTGCACCTGCGATGGAACAGATATTTGAAGGTAAGTGGAAGAAAGGAGGAATACCCGAACTTTGGGATGGGCAAACGGCTCCTAGAATTGTCAATCATCTAATCCAATGGTTAAGAGAATGCCAAAAGAAATAATTATGCAAAATAAAGCCACTTTTGTTACCATAATGGCGGGTGGAATCGGTTCTCGATTTTGGCCCGCCAGTACGCGTAAGTTCCCTAAACAGTTCATTGATATTTTGGGGATGGGTAAATCTCTCTTACAGCTCACTTATGAGCGGTTTTTGCCCCTTACCGGACCGGAAAATATTCTTATATTGACCAATGAGGAGTATAGAGATCTCGTCCGGCAACAACTCCCTGATATTCCTGTAGCCAATATCTTATGTGAGCCATCGATGAACAATACGGCGCCTGCTATCGCTTATGCTGCACTTCGATTGGAAGCGTTACATAAAGACGCGGTCTTTGTTGTAACCCCATCTGACCATGTAATACTGAAAGCCGAACTTTTTCGTCAGAAAATTAAACAAGCGATTGATTTTGCAGCGAGCAGAGATGCGTTGGTTACTTTGGGAATACAGCCAACACGCCCAGCCACGGGGTATGGTTATATTCACCTGGATAAACCTATTGAAGCGTCGATTTATAAGGTGAAGCGATTTGTCGAGAAGCCTGATAAAACAGCAGCGGAAGCCTATATTTCATCCGGAAATTATCTATGGAATGCAGGGATTTTTATTTGGAGTGTTTCCAGTATTCTTAGGGCGATGGAACAACACACTGAGGGTATTCTGGATGTACTGCGAAGTGCAGATTATAATACACCAAAAGAAGAGGAGTTTATTCGCAAACACTATCCGGATACCTCTAAGATTTCCATTGATTACGCCGTTTTAGAAACTGCTGAAAATGTATATACAATTCCAGCGGACATCGGTTGGTCTGACCTGGGAACATGGAATGCATTGCATGCATTTATGGAAAAAGATAAATGGGGCAATGCGATATCCTCGGGACAAGTAAAATTGTATGATGCTACCAATAACCTTATTCGAGTGCCCAAGGGGAAGCGGGTAGTTTTAAAAGGTTTAAACGGGTATATAATCGTAGATGAAGGGAATACTTTATTAATTTACCCTAAGGAAGATGAACAGGAAATTAAACTTGTTCGTACAGAAATAGTCAAGTAAACTATATATCGGGACAATCTATATTTTCATCCCAATCAATATCTATTAAAACGAGGCTATCTCTAGTTGCTAAAATCAAATACTGACTTGATAAAGAAAGGCAGCCGGATTCATTCGGCTGCCTTTTTTATAGTTAGGAAAATTCAATTTTTCCAACGTAGTATGAGACACTACTTCGCATTAAGTGTAAAGTTTACTCTTGCAAAGACATATCGTCCATTCAGTGAATATTGGGGAGATCTTCTACTGTAGAGGAATCTTCCGCTAGACTGGAATATCTTAGAAGCATAATCAGGATAGATGTCAAATAGATTATTGGCTCCCACTGTTAGAGCTAAATCATCTGTGATATGATATCCCACACTTAAATCAGTAACCACCTTAGGACTATAAACCGGATCTACATCTTTATACTTGTCATCCAGTTGGTCCGTAGGAATAGGTTTCAGATTCTCGTCATAAATAGGCTCGTTAGTCGCTTCGAGGGTTCTACCGAAGTAAGTATTTCTTAGATAGATATTAAATTTACCCATATCAAGCGTATTACCCATAGTGATTTTAGTCGTCGGAATAGCCGCTTCCAAGTAAACTCGAGCTTGCTGGTCAAAGAACTTATCCACTAGTCCCGAGTTCTTAAGAAGATCAGAAGCTTTTACATCTCCTACCTTACGTGTTTGAGAGAAAGTACCTGCCAGATCTGTTGTCAAGAGCATGGATGGAGTAAGTCTAAGCTTATGTGACAAGACGATATCCAATCCTTTGCTACGTGTATCGATGGCGTTAGCAAAGAAGGCAGCCTTACCAGCTTGTGCTTGGTTGAAAATTTCAGTGAGTTCAGCTTTAGCTGCATCTGAGTTGGCATCACCAGGTTTGAAAGTACCCGTCAAGATTACTCGATCTTTAATGTTCACTAAATAACCATCCACGGTCAATGTCAATCCCATATCTTTCAAACTCAAAGCGAAACCTGCACTGATATTATTGGAAGTCTCTTGCTTAAGTTCAGGAATACCTAGTAGTTTGGCAGCGCGTGAAGTGTTGGCGAAGAGACCTACTTCACTTGCTACGGTTGCCCCGTTGATGGTTTCAAAGATTGTAGAGGTACGACTAAAGTGAATTTGGTGCAATGAAGGCGCTCTAAATCCGGTACTGTACGCTGCTCTCAAGTTGAGAAAATCACCAATGGAATATCTACCTGCCAACTTGTAATTGAAAGTGTTTCCAAAGTCTGAATAGTTTTCAAAACGGATAGCACCTTCTAATAAGAGGTCTTCTGTAACATCGAATTCAGCATCGCCATAACCGGCGACACTTGAGCGGTATGCATTGATTACGTTTGAAGGTTGGAATCCGGAGAAACACTGGCATCCGGCCGGTCTGGTACGTCCCAGAAAATCTTTTTCGAGTTCACTGGAAGGAGTAGTAGGAGAAACTAATTCGCCGTTGATGGTATAATTACCATAGGAGATGGTAGTACCTTGGAAAATATTGTAGTTTTCCAATCGGTATTCTCCCCCAAAGGCAAAGTTCATCCCTTTAGTTCCCATCCATCCGTCAAAATATCTGGAGATGTCAAAGTTGGCTGTATTCTGACCAAATCCATGGCCTCCATTATTAAAGGAAGTAGGAGAACTGCTCTCCAACGTCGCATTCATTGAATGTGTCAATCTATACTCGAAAACATTGGATCCGTAAGTGTTACTAAAATCCAGATTCCAGTCACCGATTTTACCCCGGATACCTGCAGCTATAGATCGATCGATAATGTTAGAATTAATCAGTGGTACGGTTCCATTTAAGTAAATAGAAGTCGGAGTTCGGCTTTGGTTGGGAAGTCTGTAGAAACATCCGGATGTACCTTGACGATAACCGGCTCCTCCAAAAGCATAAACTTCTAGATTTTCACCTAATGGAACTCCCATGTTGGCAAAAAACTGGCCTTGTCTCAAAGCAGATTGTCCGACCCTCATATTGAAGTCCGATCTGGTAAGTCCTCTCGCTTTTAACTCATCTTCCGTAGCATCTTCACCCAATAGAGACTGTAGGGCGGACATGTCGGCTGCATTGTTTATTTGACTTTTTAAGTCTTGTGAGAAATAACTAACTTGCTGAGCGTACTTTTGTGCATCTGCCATAGTTAAGTTATCCAGATTAGTAAATCCATCTGCCTTGGCTACTCTTTCGATTGCGTTAAGGCGGTTGAAAATACTACCCCTGTATTCGGTCATTCTATTCGTATAATTTCTAAAGGAAAAATCTCCTGTCATATTAATGTATCCACCTTTATCCCCTATAGGAAGACCATAATTTAAGCCGATCTTAGCAGTTTCCCCGTCATATTTTTTCTTCTCACCGCCAAAAGCACCTATTCTGTCAGATGCTGTGAAGTTAGCACCGGTAGAATAGTTGACAGATAATTTATTAACGTCTTTTTTCAGCTGAAGGTTAATAACACCTGCGATGGCATCTGAACCATATTGTGCAGCTGCACCGTCTCTGAGAACTTCTACATTGGAGATAGCGGAAGATGGAATGGCATTGAGGTCGGTACCTACATTTCCTCTACCAAATGTTCCGTTTACGTTAACTAGAGAAGTAGTATGTCTTCTCTTCCCGTTGATAAGTACCAATACTTGGTCAGGTCCTAAGCCTCTCAAAGAGGCAGGATCTATATGGTCTGTTCCGTCAGAGATTGTTTGCGTATTGGAGTTAAAAGAAGGGGTAGAGTAATGCAGCATTTGATTCAACTCTGTTTGAGGGGCTGCAAGACCTAGGTCAGAGATATTGATAACATCTACCGGTACTGCGGATTTGGCTTTCGTTCTTGCCGGATTTCTAGAACCGAGAATTACAACTTCCGAAAGGTTTAAACCATTTTCAAGATCAAAGTTAAGCGTCGTTGTTTTACCACTTTCTATGACAGCGATTTGCTTTTGGGAGACATACCCTACGTAACTCGCATCCAAGGTATATTCTCCCGGATCTAACGTGAATTGATAATTCCCGTTAAAGTCCGTTACTGTTCCGATGTCTGTACCTTCTATCTTGATAGTTGCACCGATAAGCGGCTCCCCGTCATCAGTGACAACACCGGATACAGTTCCTTGTTGTCCAAAGGCATTTCCTGCTAAGAAAAGACCGATGAATAACATCCATAAGTAGTTTTTCTGCTTCATGTTTAAATATTTTGGTTAGTAATTAATATTTCTTCCATCTAAATAAACTTTCAAAATGAAAGTATTTAAATCCGGTTTTCCTGTCAAAGGTGTGGCTCGCAGTATGAAAAGTTCGTTTGTCTTTCGCATTTTACATGTCTCCTGTAAATGTCAGGAACGACATATTTCTTTATCGGAAACAACCCACTATTTGCTTATAATTTTGTAATGTGTTGAATATTAAAAATTTACAAAAAAACTACACAAATGTGAATATCTCTCCCACACAACTTTCTAATAACCATAATTATGTGTGTTTTTTTATGATTAATAAAAATTATGTTAATTTCACATTAATTATTTATTAAAAATGTAATTAATTGAAATTGTATTGTTTAAAGTTGATGTTATAAGTTTAATATCCCAATTTAGCGTATTAAACAGTACAAATATATGGGATTTAATCTTAGAAAACAAATTTTTCCCTAAAAAAGTCTCAATAGGTCTTCCTGGAGATAAAACATATTACCCAAATTCTGCATTGGACCATGGAGTAAGTGATGACATTTTTATATTTTAATTCTTTTTGTATCTCTTACTTTTTCCTATCTTTGCTCTGAACAACACTCGTAATACCCCTTATTATGCCTAAACACCCGCTTACTCCACATGACCGTTTTATCAAAGCTATGATGTCCAATAAGGCTTTTGCCATGGATTTTTGCAAGGAAATGCTCCCCGAACAAATACGTTCTATCATTGATTTGGAATCCATTTCTTTTCCCAAGACTTCTTTTATAAACAAGGAACTCAAGGAATTCTTCTCCGATGTTATCTTGCGCTTTCGGAGAAAAACCTCTTCTGACCAACACCTCCACGTTACCTTGATTATCGAGCACAAGGAAAAGCCCTACTCCATGGTATATATCCAACTGCTACGCTACTTAGCCGAAGGCTATACCACCCTCTTAAAACAGAAGAAACATCTGGAGCCGATTATCCCCATCCTCCTCTACCAAGGCAGGGAAAAATGGAAAGTTCGCCCCCTCACGGAGCTCATCGACCAACTGCCGGAGGGACTTAGGAGATACATCCCCCAGTTCGAAATCCTATTTCTAGATATCGCCAGAATGGAGGATAAAACAATCGAGAATATTACCAATGTATTTGTCCGTTCTGCACTCTATATCCAAAAATACCGCACCACCCTACCGGATAAAATGGAGCAAGTCCTCCAAATTTTTAAAAAGATAGAGACTTTATCCGAAAGGAACTTAATGGGACATATTTTTGTTTATTTTGCACATAATGTACATTTTTCTACCCAAATTATAGATAAGATTATGACTAGTTTACCCAACAGTACCCAAAAAGAATTTAAATCCATTTACGATCATTTTACAGAACTTGGCATACAGAAAGGCATACAGAAAGGTAGAGAGGAAGGTAGAGAGGAAGGTAGAGAGGAAGGCTTACAAGAGGGCATACAAAAAGGCATACGAAAGGGCCTACAACAGAATAAAATTGCTACGATTCTGCGTGGATATAATTCCGGAGTCTCTATCGATTTGATAGCAGAATTAGTGGATATGAATGTAGAAGAGGTAAAACGCATTATTGCTAGTCATATTAAAAAGTAAGACTTCGGGTGGGTCTAATTTTTTAGACTTACCATAATCATGCTTTTGACCATAAAGGGAAAGGTTCCTCAATTAGGGATGATGTTTAATTCGAATAATTGTTCGAAAAAAAAACTATTCGGGATTGGGATGAGTATATTTTTTTATACCCAATTCATTGCTGATTTTTTCCTATCTTTGTTCTGAACA
>Ga0256841_1003249_pt1 | contig 12259 bp, 14 predicted proteins | sample 356308metaG_FD_185971 | JGI IMG/M metagenome (GOLD analysis project Ga0256841, IMG submission 185971) | Hydrothermal vent microbial communities from Mid Atlantic Ridge, Atlantic Ocean - 356-308 | ecosystem: Environmental > Aquatic > Marine > Hydrothermal vents | place: Atlantic Ocean: Mid...
TAACCACTATTTCTGAAAATGGAATTCCGTAATTACCTCCGATGAATATGTCTTCATAAAACGATTTTAAAATTTCATAACTCATTTTAGTTGTTGTTGATTTACCATCTGTTCCAATAATTGATATTGTCTTTCCATTAAAAAATTTATGTGCAAATTCAATTTCCCCTTCAATTTCTATTTTTTCCTTTTTGGCTTTTTTGAAAATCTGGTGGAAAAAAGGAATTCCTGGAGATACAACAATTTTATTAAAATTGTTAAGGTTTGATACTTTAGAAAAATCCGAATCATCAACTATTTTTGCCTGTATATTAACAAAATCTGATAAATCTTTTAACGATTTTCCTGTTTTTCCTTTTCCGTAAATAAGTAACATAAGTTTTCCTTCAAAATTTTTTAGGCTAAATATTGTATAATATATTCCAAATGTTTATTTAGTTTGAATAAAATTCAGGAGATACAATATATGGAGAGAACAGTAGAATTTACAGATGTAACACTGAGAGATGGACACCAGAGTTTACTTGCAACAAGGGTAAGAACAGAAGACTTATTACCAGCTGCTGAAAAATTAGACAAAGCTGGATTCTGGTCTTTAGAAGTATGGGGTGGAGCAACTTTTGATGTCTGTTTAAGGTTTTTAAAAGAAGACCCGTGGGAAAGACTTAAGAAAATGAGGGAAGCTGCTCCAAATACAAGATTAGAAATGCTTCTAAGGGGTCAGAACGTAGTTGGATACAGAAACTATGCTGATGATGTTGTTGAAGCATTTGTAAAGAAAGCAGCTGAAAATGGAATAGATGTTTTTAGAATTTTTGATGCTTTAAATGATGTAAGAAATATGGAAGTTGCCATAAGTGTTGCAAAAGAAGAAGGGAAAATCGTAAAAGGTGTTCTTTCTTACACAATAAGTCCAGTTCACACGGTAGATTATTATCTTAATGTTGCGAGACAGTTGAAAGATTTAGGTACAGATATAATAAGTATAAAAGACCAGGCTGGAATTTTATCCCCAAAAGTGGCTTATGAATTAGTTTCAAGATTAAAAGAAGAAATAAAACTTCCTGTTCACTTACATGCACAGACAACAGCAGCCATGGCAGAAATGACATGCTTAAAGGCTGTTGAAGCTGGTGTTGACATAATTGATACAGATGTTTCAACTATGTCATGGCTTACCGCCCATCCTGCAAATGAAACAATGGTGTATGTTTTAAGGGAATTTGGATACAAAACAAAAATTGATTTAGATATAGTTGAGGAAGTTGCTGAGTATATGAAAGAAGTAAGGAAAAAGTATAAAAAATACGATACAGCAGAAAAATGGCCTGATAGTCAGGTTTTAATACACCAGATTCCTGGTGGAATGATGTCAAACTTTATTAATCAGTTAAAAGAAAATGATGCTTTAGATAAACTTGACGAAGTTAAAAAAGAAGTTGCAAGGGTAAGGGAAGATTTAGGTTATCCACCATTGGTAACACCTACTTCTCAAATAGTTGGAACACAGGCTTTACTGAACGTTTTACAGGGAGAAAGATACAAAGTTGTTACAAAGGAAGTTAAAGATTATGTAAAAGGTCTATACGGAAGACCACCAGCACCAATCAGGCCTGATATTATAAAGAAAATAATCGGAGATGAAACTCCAATTCAGGTAAGACCTGCTGATTTATTAGAACCAGAATTAGAAAGATGTGAAATAGATGCTAAAAAATACGGTGCAAGAAATGAAGAAGATGTTATTTCTTACTGCCTATTCCCACAGGTTGCAAAAGAGTTTTTTGAGTGGCGGGAAGCTTATGAAAAAGGAGAAGCACTTCCTCCTGAAATAGAAGAACTTACACCAGAAGCTGAATGTACTACAACAGCACCTATTGAATTTAATATTACTTTACATGGAGAGCAGTACCACATTCAAATAGCTGGAGTAGGTAGTCCTGTTGAAAGTGGAAAACCTTACTTTATAAGAATAGATGGAAGATTGGAAGAAACATTTGTTCAACCAATTAGAGAAATAGAAGTTGGAGAAACTATTGAATCTATTCCTCAAGGAGGATATGCAGCAGGAAAAAGACCTAAAGCTGTTGATGTAGGGGATATAAGTTCTCCAATGCCTGGTAAAGTTGTTTCTTTAAAAGTAAGTCCGGGAGATAAGGTTAAAAAAGGAGATGTCCTTTTAATAGTAGAAGCTATGAAAATGGAAAATGAAATCCACTCTCCAATAGATGGAAAGGTCGCAGAAGTTTATGTTAAAGAAGGAGACCAGGTAAACCCAGAAGAATGTTTGATGAAAATAATTCCAGAGTAAAATGTTTATAACAAATCCAGAAATTGAAGAATATTTAAAGTCTCTCATACAGGAAGAAGACCCTGTATTAAAAGAGATGGAAGAATTAGGTCATAAATTAAACTTCCCTATAGTTGATAAACTTGTAGGGAGGTTTTTTTATCTATTAACAAAATTAAAAAAGCCAAAATTAATAGTTGAATTAGGTTCAGGATTTGGATATTCAGGATACTGGTTTGCAAAAGCTTTAACAGATGGAAAAGTTATTCTTACTGATTATAAAGAAGAAAATATAAATTTAGCTAAAAAATTTTTTGAAAATGGAAATTTATCAGAAAAAGCTATTTTTAGAACTGGTGATGCAATAGAAATAGTATCTGAATACAAAAACATTGATATACTTTTTTTAGATTTAGAGAAAAGAAGGTACAAAGAAGCTGTTGAAAAGTTAATTCCAAACTTAAATCCAAATGCTTTAATTATTGCTGATAATGTTTTATGGCATGGAAAAGTAGTTCAGAAAAATCCGGATAAACAGACAGAAGCGATTAAAGAATTTAATGAATTTATGTTTAATTTACCTGACTTTTTTACAACTATTATTCCTTTAAGAGATGGTGTATTGATTTCATTGAAGCAGTAGGTATTTATATCTTTAATTAACGTATTTAAAATTTATATTTCCTTTTTTTATCTGTTGGCTTTATATTAGTAATACTGCTGCCACACAATTATATATTTAGCCTGAGCTTTGCTCAGGTTTTTTTTTGTTCTTTTCTATTTCCCATAAAAACATATATTTCAGAAAAACATATATAAAATTTCCTATTGAAGCCTCTAATCCAGGTAAACCATCTAAAAATCCTCTTTTAAGAAAATACTCTTTAACAAATGCAAATATTGAATGGGAAACAAGTTTTGTAATACTGAACTTTATCCCCTTTTGATGGTATGAATTTGCAGCAGTTTTTGCGTATTTTATCAATCTCAAAAAATGGTCTTCTATATTTTTATAAGAGTAATGGTAAAGGAAACCTTTTAATTTAGCAGTTTTACCATCTATAATTAAAACATCGTGAGGGTCATAACCTCCCCACCTTGGATTTGCCGATTTTTTTACAAGCCTTAATTTCCAGTCTGGTTGCCATGCATGGTTTAACCATCGTCCTAAATGAAAAGTTTTTCTGTTTACATAGTATCCATCTGCAAAGGGTTTGTTTACTGCTTTGATAATGGATTTTTTTAATTCTTCAGATACAACTTCATCTGCGTCTAAAGATAAAATCCACGGTTGAGTACATTTTTCTAAAGCTGAATTTTTTTGTTTTATATGACCTTTCCAGTCTTCTTCATAAACTTTTGCTCCGTAAGATTTAGCAATTTCTCTTGTATTATCTGTAGAATGTGAATCAACCACAACTATTTCTGATGCTATATCTTTAATGCTTTCTAATGTACGTGGAAGATTTTGTCCCTCATTAAAGGTAATAATTGCCACAGATAAAGGTAGTTTTTTATCTTTTATTATCTTTTCCATAGATTTTTACCATATTTTTCTTTCATTTCAATTTCTAAAAGGAATGCATATTTCATAAACACATAAAAAGAACCCATTGAACAGGCAATAAATCCTCTAATTCCATCTAAGAACCCCTTTTTTATATAAAAGTATTTTATAAAATACCATGTTGGATTTATAACAAGTTTTGAAACTTTAAATTTTTTATTGTTTTTGTGCATATGTTCAGCTATAAATGTTGCAAATTTAATATTTTTTTCAAAGTGATGTTTTAAGTCTTTAAAAGAGTAATGGTATAAATCTCCCTTTAATTTTCCCAATTCTCCATAGCATATGGCTTTTCCGTGGACTTTTTCTTCAAACTTTAGTTTTCCTTTTTTTGCTAATCTTACCCTCCACTCTGGATACCATACGTAGTTTAAAAATTTTCCCAGATAGTAAGTTTTCCTTGAAACTGCATAACAATCTTTTGCATTTTTTGAATTTATAACCTTTTTTATAGAATTTTTCAGTTCTTTAGAAACTTCTTCATCTGAATCTAAAATTAAAGTCCAGTTTTCATTTGCAAGGGATAACAAATAATTGTACTGCATACCAGAGTTAATCCATTCTTTATAAAAAATCTTATCAGTGTATTTTTTTGCTATTTCTAATGTTTTATCTGTTGAACCAGAATCTACTATTATTATTTCATCTGCAATATCTTCTATACTTTTTAGACATCTTTCTAAAGTATCTTCAGAATTTTTTGTGGCAATTAAAACAGAAAGCAATTAATTTCCCCTAACTTTCAGAAATTTGCCCTGTTAGATACATATCTATAATTTTACATAATGAGTGTTCTAAAACAAGGTGGACTTCCTGTATTCTTGCCGTGTTTTTGTGAAATACAATAAAAGGTTTATCAACTAAGTCTTTTAGTTTTCCACCATCTTTTCCTAAAAATCCAACAGTAAAAATTCCCATTTCTTTAGCAACCTTTACAGCTTCAATTACATTCTGGGAATTTCCACTTGTTGATATACCAATTAAAATATCCCCTTTCTGTCCCAGTCCTTCTACCTGTCTTGAAAAGACTTTGTCAAACCCGTAATCATTTCCTATTGCTGTTAAGGCTGATGTATCTGTAGTTAATGCAATTGCTGGGTAAGCTTTTCTTTCTTCTTCAAATCTTCCTACTATTTCAGCAGCAAAATGTTGGGCGTCAGCTGCACTTCCACCATTACCGCATATAAGTATTTTATTTCCATTTTTTAATCTTTTTCCTAATAAAATCCCTAAGTTGACTATATCTTCTGCATATTCAGCGGCAAATTCTTTTTTTAAAGATGCACTTTCATTAAAAATATTAAAAATGAGTTCTTCCATTTTCTCCTCCAGATATTTATTTATCTTGATTTTTTCGACAAATAAATTATAATATATAACTCACTTGGAGGGATGGCCGAGTGGACGAAGGCGGGTGATTTGAAATCACTTGAGGGTTAACAGCCCTCCGGGGGTTCGAATCCCTCTCCCTCCGCCATTAATTAAAATCCACCTATCCACTTTCCAAAAAATGCCATTAATAAGAATCTTGGAAGTCTTCCAATTATTGCTCCGATGATAAAACCTACAAGAGGCATTTCAAATATTCCTGCCAGCCAGCAAATAACTTTGAAAGGTATTGGTGTAAATCCTGCAATTATTACAGCAAAAATTCCGTATTTTCTAAAAAGAACTTCGCCTTTTATGTACCATTTCTCATTAAAAAATTTTTTAAATACAGGTTCTCCTAAAAACTTTCCTAAAAAATAACCTACAATTCCACCTAAAACACTTCCAGCAGCTGCAATTATTGCCGTTTTTACAGGTATCAATCCAAATGCAGTTCCACCTGTTATAAAAGGGTCTGGTGGGACAGGCTGTATTATACTTTCAGAAAAAGCTATGATAAATATACCAGCATATCCGTACTCTTCTACTATTTCCTGTGCCCATTCTTTTAAACTTTCTAACATAAAATTCCTTTTATAAACTTAAACAGATTTAATTTTTGCAAATTTCCTTTTTCCAACCTGTAAAACAAATTCTTTTGATAAATCAATATTAAAATATGGGTCAGTAAATTTTTCTCCGTCTATTTTTACTGCACCCTGTTTTATTAATCTTTTCGCCTCTTTTTTTGATGGGGCAAACCCTGCTTTATAAACAAGTTCAAAAAGTGGAATTTCTTTAGTCTCTGAAAGGATTTCTACTTCTGGGATATCTGTTGGAAGTTCTTTTTTTGAGTGAACCCTTTCAAATTCTTCCAATGCTTTTATTGCTTCATCTTTACCGTGGAACCTTTCAACAATATACAACCCTAACTCTTTTTTAACATCCATCGGGTGAAGTTTACCTTCTTCAACATCTTTTTTCATTTTTTCAATTTCTTCAACTGTTAAGTCTGTAAGTAATTCCCAATAATCCCACATCAGTTCGTCTGGTATAGACATTATTTTTCCAAACATATCTTCCGGTGGTTCTGTTATTCCAATATAGTTTCCATAGGATTTACTCATCTTTCTGACGCCATCAGTTCCAACTAAAAGGGGAAGAAGTATTGCAACCTGTGGTTTTTCTATTCCATATTCTTTTTGAATATCTCTACCAATTAAAAGGTTAAACCTCTGGTCTGAGCCACCTAATTCAACATCTGATTTTATAGCAACAGAATCGTAAGCCTGAAGTAAGGGATAAATAAATTCGTGGATTGAAATAGGTTTGTTTTCTTTGTATCTTTTCTTAAAATCTTCCCTTTCTAACATCCTTGCAACAGTGTACTTTGCAGTTAATTTTATTAAATCTTCAGCTGACATACTACCAAGCCATTCACTATTAAAAACTACTATTGTTTTTTCTGGGTCTAATACTTTAAATACCTGTTCTTTATAAGTTTCTGCATTTTTTAGGACATCTTCTTTAGTAAGTGGTGGTCTTGTTTTATCCCTTCCAGAAGGGTCTCCAATCATTGCTGTAAAATCACCTATTATAAAATAAACTGTATGACCTAACTGTTGAAATGTCCTCATTTTTTGAAGTAATACCGTATGTCCAAGATGGAGGTCTGGGGCTGTTGGGTCAAAACCAGCCTTTACTATTAATGGTCTTTCTTCCTTTAATTTTTCCAAAAGTTCTTCTTCGCTGATTATATCAATGGTACCTTTTTTAATTATCTTTAACTGTTCTTCAGGTGAGTATGCCAAAATTTTCCTCCAAATAGGTTTTAAAACTTCTAAATCATACTATTTGATAGGTTTCTTTTCAAGATTGGTGTTTTTCTGATTTGAATTTTTCTCTCTTTTTTTATTTTCTATTTCTTCAATTTTTTCGTGGAGTTCTAAAATGTCCGTTTTTGCTTTCTCAATATTTCTAAAATCCCCTTTCAAAAAGGCGTATGCAATTATAAGTAAAAATCCAATAATAGTGAAAACCCTTGCAAATAAAACCAGTCCAAAACTTTCTAAATCAGTTTCTGTTGCAAGATAATCAATGGTTTTAATTATAATGGTTGTTCCTATTGAGAAAATCATTAAAAAAAGAATTACAGAAATTAAAATTTTTTGGCTTTTAGGCATTTAAATCACCTCTATTATTTGTTTGTCAGAAAGATATGTGGAATTAAAAATTTTTCAAAATTATTTTGTATAATAATAGTTAAACAGAGATTGGAGGAAGTATGAAAAAAGAAAAACTGCCTTTAGAAAAGGATGTAGATATTGAATTTGAATATAAGATTTATTTATTTTGGGAAAGGGTTAGAAAATATACAAAACTAATAATTGCCCTTGTTATAGCAGTAATTATTGGAATTTTTGGTTATATCTACAAGAAAAAAGCAGATGAAAAAGTTTTAAATGAAGCCTCTTCGGTTATTTACAAAGTTGGGGATTTGTATGCAAATGAAAAGTACGACGAAGCTTTAAAACTTATAAAAATGTTTGAAGACCAGTACGGAAACACACCATTTGTTAAACTTGCAATATCCTATGAGATTTTAATTAATAAAGAAAAAAATAAGGAAAGTTTTCAAAATCCAAAAAAATTAGGTAGTATGCTTGTTTCAAATCAGTTAAAAGCACAAAATAACGAGTATATTGCTTATTTACATTACAAAAATAAGGAGTATCAGAAATCTTTAAATATACTGGATACAATAACCCAGGAACATTTCAATTACATTTCAGCACAGTTATTAAAAGGTGCAGATTTAGTAAAATTAGGTAAATTAAAAGATGCTGAAACTATTTTTAATACAATAAGTGAAACTTCAAATTATAGATATTTCACAATAGTAGCAAGAGAAAATTTATAAAGAGGAAAAATTGGAAAAAAGAGAAAAACTATACGAAGGGAAAGCAAAAATAATTTATGCAACAGACGAACCAGATAAGGTAATTGCTTATTTTAAAGATGAAGCAACTGCTTTCAATGCATTAAAAAAAGAAACAATAGAAGGTAAAGGAATAATTAACAATAAAATATCTTCTTTCTTTTTCCAGCTTTTAGAAAAAAATGGTATTCCAACCCATTTTGTAAAACAGATTTCTGACAGGGAGATGGTTGTTTACAGAGTAGAGATTATACCTGTTGAAGTTGTTGTAAGAAATCTTGCAACAGGTAGTATAGTAAAAAGATTGGGAATTCCTGAAAAAACAGAATTTAAGCCACCTTTAGTTGAATTTTATCTAAAAAATGATGAATTAGGAGACCCAATTATCTGTTCAGAACATATATTAGCTATGAAATTGGCAACAGAAGAAGAAATAAAAAAAATGAAAGAACTTGCATTAAAAGTAAACGAAATCCTATCAGAATTTATGGATAAACACGGAATAATTTTAGTTGATTTTAAGCTTGAATTTGGAAGGAAAGATGGTGAAATTGTTGTGGCAGATGAAATATCTCCTGATACCTGTAGATTCTGGGACAAAAAGACAGGAGAAAGAATGGATAAAGATAGATTTAGATTAGACCTTGGAGATTTAACAAAATTTTATGAGGAAGTATTAAAAAGAATTAAAGAATAAAAGGGGAGAAAAATGAAAAAAATAACAAAAGCTGTTATTCCAGTGGCTGGATTTGGTACCAGATTTCTACCTGCAACGAAAGCAACTCCAAAAGAAATGATGCCAATTGTTGATAAACCTATTATTCAATATATAGTTGAAGAGGCTGTTGCTTCAGGTATAGAAACTATTATTTTTGTAACAGGAAGACACAAAAGGGCAATTGAAGACCATTTTGATTACGCCCCTGAACTTGAGTATTCACTTGCGAAAAGTGGAAAAGATGAATACATAGAGATAATCAGGGAGATAAGTAATCTTGCAGATTTTGTTTATATAAGACAGAAAGAGCAGTTAGGTTTAGGACATGCTATTTCTGTGGCTGAACATGTAATTGGAGAAGAACCATTTGCAGTTCTTTTAGGAGATGAATTAATATACAACCCAACTAATCCCGGAATTGGACAGCTGATAGAAGTTTATAAAAAATTTGGAAAATCAGTCCTTGGTACTACAGAAGTTCCAAAAGAAGAAACTTATAAATACGGGATAATAGAAGGAAAGAAGATAGAAGACTCAATTAGATTAGTTGACAGCCTTGTAGAAAAACCAGACCCAGAGGAAGCACCTTCAAATTCTGCAATTATTGGAAGGTATATTCTAACTCCAAATATATTTAAAGCTCTTAAAAACACACCTTTTGGAAAAGGTGGAGAGCTTCAGCTGACAGATGCTTTACAGGTTTTAAGACAGGATGAAGTTATTTATGCTAAAGATATAGAAGGAATAAGACACGATACAGGAAATAAAATTGGTTATATTAAAGCAATTATAGATTTTGCACTTTTAAGGGAAGACACAAAGGAAGATATAAAAAAATTGTTAAAAGACAAAATGGAAGAGATTGAAAAAAGCACAGCATAAGAAATTTTATACAAAAAAGCGTTTTGGGCAGCATTTACTTATTTCTGAAGGAATAATAAAGAAAATTGTTGATGAAATACAGATTGAGACAGAAGATATTATTGTTGAAATAGGTGTTGGAACAGGACAATTAACAAAAGAGATAATAAAAAGAAATCCAAAAATTGTTTATGGAATAGAGATTGATAAAACAGCTTATCCTATAATTGAGGAAAAATTTTCAGATTTTGAAAACTTTATATTAATTAAAAAAGATTACTTTGATGTAAATCTCTACGAACTTTCAAAAGGTGAAAAAATAAAATTGGTTGGAAATTTACCGTACAATGTTTCATCTTTAATTTTGGTAGATACAGCTTTTAAAATAGATATTTTAAAATTATGTTTATTTATGATTCAAAAAGAAGTTGCCGAAAAATTAATTGCAAAACCAAAAACAAAAAATTTTACTTTTTTAACAGTTTTTATACAAACTTTTTTTGATGTGGAGTATGTAATGAGTGTTCCTGCAAGGTTTTTTTCTCCTCCTCCTAAGGTAACTTCAGCAGTTGTAAAATTATTACCAAAAAAAGATGTACCTGTTAAAGATATAAAAGATTATAAAAATTTTGTATCTCTCCTTTTTTCACAAAAGAGAAAGATGTTAAAATCAAAAATCAGTGAAGACATGCTAAATAAGGCTGGGATTAATCCAAAATCAAGGGTTGAAGAGCTTACAACTGAAAATATTTTAAATCTTTATTTGGTAAATAAAAACTTTATTTCAGAAACTTGATAAATTTTTAATTTTAATTAAATTTCATTCAAAAAAGAGAAAGGTAAGGCAGTATGGTAATAGGAAACTTGGTTTTAAACTTTTATTTACCCCATGCAGATTCTTTAAAAAGCAAAAGGATGGTTGTAAGGTCTGTAAAAGAAAAGTTAAAGTCAAAATTTAATGTATCTGTAGCTGAAGTTGGTTATCAGGATGTGTGGCAGAATGCACAGATTGCTGTTGTTCTTGTGGCACCTGATAAATTCCAGGTTGAGAAATCTCTCCAAAGTATTGTAAACTTTATAGAATCAACTTATCCAGATTTGTATATTGACATATCAAGGGAAATTTTTTAAGCAGGTGATAAAATGAAAACAACACACAGAATGGAAAAGATAAACAATCTTTTAAAAAAAACTTTAAGTTCTATTTTTTTAGAAGAGATTGAAAGACCTATAGACAATTTTATAACAATAATTGCCGTTGATACTAAACCTGATTTAAGTTCTGCAACAATTATAGTTTCTGCTTTAAAAGATGAAGAGCAGATAATAGAAGAATTAAATAGGCAGAGCAGATATATAAGAGGTATTTTAAGTAAAAAGGTTAGATTGAGAAAAGTTCCCCAGTTAATATTCAAAACAGACCCGTATAAAGATTTGTTTATGGGAAATGCATAAAAATGAAATTAAAAATAGCTTTATTTCTAATATTTGCCTTTTTCATAGGACAGGCTTTTAGTGCAAAATTAGAAAAAAAAGTTATTGAACTTACAGAAAAAGGAAAATTTGTTGAGGCAATAAAAATCCTTGAAAAGTACGTTTCTACCCACCCAGACGATAAAGAAGCTAAAGACTTACTGGTATCCCTTTATATTTCAAGGCTTTCTATAGAAGATTTAAAAAGTGTAAAAGACAGAGATAAACGGGAAATTTTGGAAAGTATAAAAGACCAGCTTGAAGATGTTAAAGACCCGTATGTATGGATTTTTAGGGGGAAGTTTTTAGAAAAAAACAGTATAGAAAAAGCTTTAGAAAATTATAAAAAAGCCATTTCATATGACCCAGAAAATCCTTTTGTACTGTACAAAATTGGAAAGTTGTCAAATAAATCAAAAAACTATTATGAAGTTAGAAATGTTTACAGCTCAATTGTTGAAAAGGAGATAATAAAAGGGATTCCTGAAAATATAGTTTACCTTCCTCCAAACAATTTTGTTTTGGTTGTTGATAAATCTCTACAAACACTGTTTGTTTATAAAACAGACATAAATGGGAATCTATCACTTTACAGGTATTACCCATCAACAACAGGTCAGAATTTTGGCGAAAAAAATGCCTCAGGAGATAAAAAAACACCAAGAGGAATTTATTTCTTTAAAAGATTTCAGAGTAGATATCAGTTAGGAAATAACCCAACTTACGGTGAAGGGGCTTTTGTTACAGATTATCCAAACCTTATAGACAGAATTTTAAAGAAAGATGGGTACGGAATATGGCTCCACGGTTCAGACATAGAAAACAGGGCTATGAAACCATTTCAAACTCAAGGTTGCGTAGTTGTTGAGAATAGAAAAATTAAAGAACTGAAAAATTACATTAAATTAAACCAAACTCCAATTATTATTGAAGATAAAGTGAGTTTTGGAAAGCAGAGAAAATATATAAAAGATGCAATCATAAAAAAACTAAACCTATGGAAAAATTCATGGGAAAGGAAAGATATAAAAACTTTCTTTTCTC
>Ga0256841_1003250_pt1 | contig 12250 bp, 14 predicted proteins | sample 356308metaG_FD_185971 | JGI IMG/M metagenome (GOLD analysis project Ga0256841, IMG submission 185971) | Hydrothermal vent microbial communities from Mid Atlantic Ridge, Atlantic Ocean - 356-308 | ecosystem: Environmental > Aquatic > Marine > Hydrothermal vents | place: Atlantic Ocean: Mid...
AAACGACGTTGTGGTAGCAAGGGCTGGTGAAGCTTGCATGGCACCCCATGCCACCTATACTTCGGTGACAAGCACGCGCTGAAGGACAGCGACACCCCGCCATGTACCACCTGATGCAGAATATCGAACGCTACCTGCTGTCGTGCCGGGAGCTCACGGCGTTCTGCACCTGCAACGGCTGGATCGACGAGACGACGCTCTACTACGAAATCATCGAACGCAGCGACCAGGAGGTCATCGCCCTGGTGCAGTTCGAGGAAGTCCTCACCCAGGAGTCGGGCTGCGGCGCCGGGCGCGTGGCCTGCCAGGGCCGGCTGCGCCTGTTGCTGGACCGTTACGGCCAGGTATACCGCGCCGAACTTCTCTGAAACTCCGCCCGGCGGCGGAGGTCCCATCAACAGGACTGTTGTCCCCGTGGGCGCGAGACAAGGCCGGAACCGGCGAAAAGCGCGGTTTACGGGGTTTTCCTTGTCGAGCGGGTGAACTTCCCTGGCGTGACTGGTCCGGGGGAGGGCGCTGTTCAACCCCGAAGGCGCACATGGGCGCACGAAGGGGTGGCCTTGTATTGACCGCGAAGGGCGCGAAGGAAATTTTTTGTTGTACCGCCGTCCCGTTGACCTGGCATACGTCATCCCGGTGCAGGCCGGGATACAAGGGGACAAGGGGAACAAGCGGATGACTCGCTTCGTCCGGCCTGTGCGGGATTCGGGGGCGTGGCGCGGCACTGCCACAGGTCGGTCTTTTCCGAAAGAGGGCCGTTTCCTTCGCGTCCTTCGCGGTTGATCCCCCGGCGCCGCCACGGTTGCCCGCCCGGTCGGGAGAAGCGCCGGCAAATGAGCGTTTCGAGCCGGTCTTCGACGCCGGATGGTGCGGCCGGAGTATTCTTCGACAGCCTGTCAACCGATCACGCGGCGGAGTGCATCTCATGAGCATGGCGGCCGTTCTGCTGGCTTTCATCGGCATGCTGCTGATTGCCGTGATGCTGGAACCCCTGGCGCAGCGGCTGCGGCTGCCATCCAGCCTGCTGCTGGCCGCCGCCGGCTTCGCCGGCGCCTCACTGATCGTCGCCGCCGGCATCGATACCGGTCTGCGCTGGCAGTATTTCCACGACCTGGCCTTCTACGTCGTCCTGCCCCTGCTGATCTTCGAATCGGCGCTGCGCATCGACGCCCGGCGCCTGCTGCGCGAGCTGCCTGCGCTGCTGATCCTCGCCATCCCCCTGCTGTTGCTGACGCTGTTCCTCAGCGCCGCACTGGTGTACGCCGGTATCGATCATCCACGCGGCTTCCCCTGGACCACGGCGCTGGTGTGCGGCGCCCTGCTGGCGACCACCGAACCTTTTACCCTGACCGGGCTGGCGCGCCGACTGCGCGTGCCGCAGCGTCTGCTGGTGCTGATGGAGGGTGAGAGCCTGCTCAGCGACACCACCGGCATCGTCCTGTTCACGCTGCTGGTCGCGATCGCCGGCGGCGCCCTGCCGCAGGCCGACGCCGCCGTGCTCGGCAGCCGCTTCCTGGGTCTGTTCGCGGGCGGCATCCTCACCGGGCTGGCAGCCGGCACGGCGGCCGCCTGGCTGCTCAGGAACGGCCAGCGGCCCGCCGTCGTCACCCTGCTGGCGGCCTGGGGCGCCTACCTGCTGGCCGAGATCTGGCTGCAGGTGTCGGGCGTGATGGCGGTCCTGGCCGTCGGCCTGCTGTGCGGCACCAGCCTGCGGCGCCTGGCGCCGGCACAGGCCGGGCTGCTGGAGTGGTGGTGGGAGCAGCTGGGCTGGATCTCGGCCAGCACCCTGTTCCTGCTGGCCGGCGCCACCTTCACCCTGGCCATGTTCGAGCAGCGCTGGCTGGCCATGCTGATCGGCATCGCCGCGGTCCTGCTGGCGCGGGTGGCGGGCATCGCCCTGTTCTCCCTGCTGCCGGGCCGCCTGCCGGGCATCGCGCCGCTGCCGGCCGGCTATGCGACGCTGATGGCGTGGGGCGGCCAGCGCGGCGCCGTGACCCTGGCACTGGCGTTGTCGTTGCCGACCAGCCTGGAGGCCTGGTGGACGGTCCAGTCCATCGCCTACGGCGTGGTGCTGTTCTCGCTGCTGGTGCAGGCGCCGACCCTGGGACCGCTGCTGGCCTGGCTGCGCGGCCAGGGCAGGGGTTACATGTAGACGTAGCCCTTGCCGACCAGGCGCTCCACCTCGCCCGGACCGTACGGCACCTGACGCAGGAAGGCGGGCACCTGGTCGGGTGCGATGCCGCGCGACTTCATCTGGGTGCGGCAGATGCTGATGTCGACCGCGCCCAGCGCCGCCAGCTTGGCGGCCCGATCGACGATGTCGCGGTACTTGTCGTAGTTGCGAAAGGCGAAGAACTCCACTTCCGGCCCGTGCAGCACCAGCGAGATCAGCGGCGGCTCACTGCTGCTGCGCGGCCGCTCGAGGGTTTCCTCCACCCTGTCGAACAGGAGCCGCAGCTCGTCCGGGGTATGCACCGCAATGTCGGCGACATAGCCGGCCGGCGCCCGCGGAACCGCGGATTCACCAGCCTGGCCCACCACCGCCGGCGCGGAGGCTCCCGGTCGAGGCCCCTGGTCGCAGGCCGCCAGAACAGCCGACAACAGCGCCATGGCGCCCAGCAACCCCGGGACACCGATTCGATTCATGTCATCTTCCTGTGCCGTGTTTCCTGCATCAATCATAGTATGCAGCCGCTACACATGCGACGGATATCCGGTAGAATCCGCTCTCAGCCCGCAACCACCATCGCCCGACGCCATGCCCCCGGACATCGACAGTCTGCCCGCCGCACACCGCCGCCAGCTGGCCGGCTGGCTGCTGCTGTGCTGCGCGATGATCTACGCCATGGTGGTGCTGGGCGGCGTCACGCGCCTGACCGGTTCCGGCCTGTCGATGGTGGAATGGGATCCGCTGTTCGGCATCGTGCCGCCGCTCGGCGAACAGGACTGGCAGGCGGTGTTCGACAAGTACCGGCAGTCGCCGGAATACCGCAAGGTCAATGCCGGCATGGACCTGCAGGGTTTCAAGTCGATCTACTGGTTCGAGTACGCCCACCGTGTACTGGGCCGCACCATCGGCACGGTGTTCCTGCTGCCGTTTCTCTACTTCCTGGTGCGGCGCCGCATTCCCCGCCCGCTGGTGCCGCGTCTGGCCGCCGCCTTCGTGCTCGGCGGCCTGCAGGGACTGCTGGGCTGGTACATGGTGAAGAGCGGGCTGGTGCACGATCCCCACGTCAGCCCCTACCGGCTGACGGCGCATCTGGGCCTGGCGCTGCTGATCTATGCCTGGCTGCTGTGGCTGTTTCTCGACCTGGTCGTTGCCGGACGGAACGTCACCAGCGGCACGCCACCCGCCCTGCGCCGCGGCGCGCGCGCCGTGCTGGCGCTGATCGCCGTCACCATCGCTTCGGGCGGTTTCGTCGCCGGCACCAAGGCCGGCTACGCCTACAACACCTTCCCGCTGATGGACGGCGGCTGGCTGCCGCCGGCCGGCTGGTCGCTGCAGCCGGGCTGGCGCAACCTGTTCGAGAACCTGGCCACCGTGCAGTTCGATCACCGCCTGCTGGCGCTGCTGACGCTGGTATCCGTGCTGGTGCTGTGGTTCAGGGGCCGCGGGGGCCGGCTGCCGGGCCCCGCCCGCGCCGGCCTGTACGCCCTGCTGGCAGCGGCCGTGCTGCAGGTGACGCTGGGCCTTTCGACGCTGCTGCTGCGCGTGCCGGTGCCGCTCGGCGCCGCCCACCAGGCGAGCGCGGTTCTGCTGCTGAGCGTCGCCCTGTATGTCACCCATCGCCTCGGACGCCGTGCGGGTGCTTTGACGACGCAATAAAAATATGTATTATCAGTAGATTAAAGGCCGGCCAGGGAGTGCGTGCCGGCGACAGGTCATCACAATCAACAGGGATTGTCCGACGCGGTTGCACGGATCGGCAAGACCATTGGCCAGGGGGAAGCCAGGAAAGGCGATGTCGGAAGTTCGCATACAGGATGCCCGGCCCGGCATGATTCTCGACACGGACGTGGTGGACGATGCGGGTCACGTGCTTCTCAAGGCAGGGATCTCGCTGTCCGGCCGCCACTTGGCGCTGCTGCACGCGCACGGCGTCGCCGCCATCCAGGCCGGCGACACACCCGACGCGCCCGATGCGTCCAGTGCGTCCAGTGCGTCCAGTGCGTCCAGTGCGTCCAATGCACCCGCCGACGTCGATTCGGAGCAGTTGTTCCGCAACCTCGATCCCGGCCACCCCCTCACGCAGAAGCTGCGCCGCCTGCACCGGCAGCGGCGCAACGGGCAAGGCGACGCCGATGAAAGCTGAGGTACAGGAGCTGGTCGGCGACAGCGTGCAGCTGGCTTCCCTGCCAGCGGTGGTCATGCGCGCCGTGGACCTGCTCAACAACCCCAACGCCTCCGCCTCCGATATCGGCCAGGTCATCTCCGAAGACCCGGCCCTGAGCGCGCGGCTGCTGAAGATCGTCAACAGCGCCTTCTACGGCTTCCCCTCCCGCATCGAGACCATCTCGCGCGCCATCACGGTAGTGGGCACGCTGGAACTGACCGACCTGATCCTGGGCTCGAGCGCCATCCGGGTGTTCGCCAAAATACCCAACCGGCTCATCGACATGGAACAGTTCTGGGAGCACAGCCTGTATACGGGCGTCGTCTGCCGGGTGCTGGCGCGCCACCTGCGCGCGCCCTACACCGAACGCTGTTTCGTCATGGGCCTGCTGCACGACGTGGGTTCGCTGATCCTCTACCGCTACCGCCCGGAGCAGTCACGTCGGGCGCTGGAAATGGCCCGCTCGGAAGGCCTGCCGCTGCACGAGGCCGAGCAGCAGGTACTGGGATTCGACCACGCCGAGGTGGGCGCGGCACTGATGGAGGCCTGGCGCCTGCCCGAGAGTTTCATCGAGACCACCCGCTACCACCATCACCCCTCCGGGGCGAAGCAGTTCAGGCTGGAAACGGCCGCCGTGCACCTGGCCGACGTCATCACCGGCGTGGCACACAGCACCGCCAGTGGCACTCACCAGGCGTCGCCGCTGGAGAGCGGCGCCTGGGATCTGAGCGGCCTGTCCGTGGACATCATGGACACCGTGATCGCCGAGGCGGACGCCCAGTTCGAGGACGCCCGCGCCGCCATCCTGCCGCGCGGGCGCGCCGCCTGAGGGCCGTTCCGGAGCCTGTTACTGCAACAGCCCGTCCCGCACCTTTTCCAGCCGGCCGCGCACTTCCGCCGCCAGCTCGTGCACCTCGGGCTTCTCGACCAGCGCCATGACCGCGACCGGGTCCATGAACGCCACGGTGACGGAACCGCCTTCTTCCTCGCGCACCACCACGTTGCAAGGCAGCAGCAGCCCGATGTCAGGATCCGCCTCCAGCGCCCGGTTGGCGAGCTGCGGGTTGCAGGCGCCCAGGATGATATAGGGGCGGCGCTCGACGCCGATCTTTTTTTTCAGGGTGGCGGCGACATCGATCTCGGTGAGCACACCGAAGCCTTCCTGCTTGAGTTCCTCGGTGACGCGGCGGATGGCATCCTCATAGCTGCAGGATACGCTGACACTGAATGCATACATGTTGGATTCCCCGGCGTGTTGTCCAGAACGAAGATCGGGGATTGTACACCCGCGCCGGCAGGCGGCGCAGCACGAGCGGGCCCGGGAAGTGCCTGGCGGCGGCGGCTGGCGTAGCATAGCCGGCATGGCGAGTGATGCAACGACATGGTGGAAGGACTGGCGCTTCGCGGCCGCGGTACTGGCCGCCTGCCTGTACTGGGCCGTGCTGCTGCTGGTTCAGGGACGGCCGCCCGACTGGGGCTGGCCGCTGCGGGCGCCCCGCATGGCCCTGTACGCGGTACTGCTCTACCCGGTTGTCGAGGAACTGGTGTTCCGTGGACTGCTGCAGGATCTGGCCTCGCGCCACCTGCGCGCCTGGCGGCTGGGGCCGCTGAGCCATGCCAACGTCTATACCAGCGTACTGTTCGCCGCCGCCCACTTCATCAACCACCCGCCTGTGTGGGCCGCCGCCGTTTTCGTGCCGTCGCTGGTGTTCGGTTATTTCAAGGACAGGACCGGCGGCCTGGCGGCTCCCATCGCCCTGCACATATGGTACAACGCCGGCTATTTCTGGCTGTTCACCACCGCCTAGGCCCGCCCGCGTCACCGGACGCCTCCAGGGAAGCTCTTCCTCTGATCGGGTGGGTAACCGTAGCGGCGCCGGGGATCAACCGCGAAGGACGCGAAGGTAAAGGATGTTTTCTGCCGTGCTGCCGTCTCGTTTACCCGGCCTCCGTCATCCCGGCGCTGGCCGGGATCCGGGGAGTGAGCGAAGCTGGCGGCTGACTCGCTTCATCCGCCCTGCGGGCGTGGCGCGGCACTGGCAACGGTCGGTCTTTTCCGGAAGGGGGCTGTTTCCTTCGCGTCCTTCGCGGTTGATAAAAAGGTGTTACCCCGTTGGTGCGCCCTTGTTCGCCTTCGTGGTCAATGCAAGGGAAGCCCGACAAAAAAACGGCGGCGGCCGGCCGGCCGCCGCCGTTCTTCCGCCGCCTCGCTACATTTCGCCCAGCGGACGCACGAAGGTATAGGCGGCAGGTTCCACCACCAGCGCCTCGGCCGCCTCGCCGACGTTACCGCCGAGCAGGGTGAACGGCAGCGTGACGACGAAGGTCGCCGTGGTGGCGACCGTGCCCACCAGCATGAAGGGACGCACCAGGAAGGCGTCCGCCAGCATTTCACCACCAGTCGGTTTCGCATCCAGGTCGCCATAGACGTCAAAGGCGGATGCCGTGACCGGCAGGGCCAGCGAGGAAACCGCCAGGGTACCGGCGAGCAGCCAGCCGGTGGCTTTCTTGGTCAATGTGCGCATGTTGCACCTCCAGTATCGTAGGGGCCGGCCTTGGCTGGATTCAGCGTTCTTCTACCGGTTCCCGACACCTTATCGGCCGCCGGCGGCAAAAGATTAGGTGACGGAGTTCACCCTATGGCCATTCCTGCCATCGCAGAGGGAAAACCAGGAAGGCGTGGTGCCGGTGAGGCGCTGCAGCGCCTCCCGGTACTTCTGCGCCGTGCGCCCGATGATGTCGGCCGGCAGGTGCGGCCCCGGCGGCGTCTTGTCCCACTCCAGGGTCTCCAGGTAGTCCCGCACGAACTGCTTGTCGAAGCTGGGCTGACTGATGCCGGGCCGGTAGGACTCGGCCGGCCAGAAACGCGAGGAATCCGGCGTCAGGATCTCGTCGATGAGCACCACCCGGCCGTTGGCATCGAGGCCGAACTCGAACTTGGTATCGGCGATGATGATGCCCCGCTGCAGCGCCCAGTCGGCCGCCTCGCGGTAGATGGCCAGGCTCAGGTCGCGCACCCGGGCGGCCACGTCCGCGCCCAGCAGGGCCTCGGCGCGGGCGAAATCGATGTTCTCGTCGTGGTCACCCACCGCCGCCTTGGTGGACGGCGTGAACAGGGGCTCGGGCAGGCGGTCGGCCAGCTGCAGGCCGGGCGGCAGTTCGATGCCGCAGACGCTGCCGCTGCGCTGGTAGTCCTTCCACCCGGAGCCGATCAGGTAGCCGCGCACGATGGCCTCCACCGGCAGCGCCTGCAGCCGCCGCACCACCACCGCACGGCCCTCGACCCGGTCGCGCTCGGCGGGATCCGGCAGCACGGCCTCGAGCGGGATGTCGGCCAGGTGGTTGGGCACCAGGTGGGCGGTGCGTTCGAACCAGAAACCGGACACCGCCGTCAGCACCGCCCCCTTGCAGGGAATGGGGTCGGGCAGCACCACGTCGAAGGCCGACAGGCGGTCGGTGGTGACGATCAGCAGGTGATCCTCACCCACAGCGTAGACGTCGCGCACCTTGCCGCGCGCCACCAGCGGCAGGCTCTCCAGCTTCGATTCGTAGAGTACGTCCAGCATGCCCTTCCCTCCCGGCCCGGAGCATTGTACCCGCCGCAGGCGGGTCCCGCGAACGCTGGCACCGGACCGGCCCGGTGGTACAATGCGCGTTTCCTTGCGAGCGGGGACCGCCATGAAACCGGTACGGGTCGGCCTGGTGATGGGCAGCAACAGCGACTGGGACGTGATGCAGGCCGCGGCCGAACAACTCGAGGCCTTCGGCGTCGATTTCGAGGCCCGCGTGGTATCCGCCCACCGCACCCCCGACCTGCTGTTCGAATACGCCGAAACGGCGCGTTCGCGCGGCCTGGCCTGCATCATCGCCGGCGCCGGCGGCGCCGCCCACCTGCCCGGCATGCTGGCCGCCAAGACCACCCTGCCGGTGCTGGGCGTACCGGTGCCTTCGCGCCACCTCCGGGGCATGGATTCGCTGCTGTCCATCGTGCAGATGCCCAGGGGCGTGCCGGTCGCCACCTTCGCCATCGGCGCCGCCGGCGCCGCCAATGCCGCCCTCTACGCCGTCGGCCTGCTGGCCCTGGGCGACCCGGCGCTGACGGAAAGGCTGGAGGCGTTCCGCGAGACGCAGAAACAACACGCCCTGGACATGAAACTGCCGCCGACGCCGTGATCCTGCCCGACGCCACCCTCGGCGTGCTGGGCGGCGGCCAGCTCGGCCGCATGTTCACCATCGCCGCCCGCAGCATGGGCTACCGGGTCTGGGTGCTGGAGCCGGACCCGCACAGCCCGGCCGGCGCCATCGCCGACCGGCACCTGCAGGCCGGCTACGCCGACCGGGCGGCGCTGAAAGAGCTGGCCGCCGGCTGCGCCGCCGTCACCACCGAGTTCGAGAACGTGCCGGCCGAGGCGCTGGAATACCTGGAGTCGCGCCTGCCGGTGCGCCCCGGTTCGGCGGCCGTGGCCGTGGCCCGCGACCGCATCGCCGAGAAGACCTTCATCCGCGACCAGGGCCTGGACACCGCCGCCTTCTTCGCCATCCACGACGCCGACGAGCTGGAACCGGCCTGCCGCAGCCTGCACATGCCGGCCCTGCTCAAGACCGCCAGGCTGGGCTACGACGGCAAGGGGCAGGTGCCGGTCGAGGGCCTGGCGGACGCCCGCCGGGGCTTCGAGGCGCTGCAGGGCGCCGCCTGCGTACTGGAGGAACGGGTGGACCTGGCGCAGGAGCTGTCGGTGATCCTGGTCCGCGGCGCCGACGGCGCCTCGACCTTCTACCCGGTGGGCGAGAACCACCACCGCGACGGCATCCTGGACACCACCCGGGTGCCGGCGCGGGTGCCGGAACGCACCGCCCGCCAGGCCCTGGACATGGCCGGCGCGCTGGCCGACGCCCTGGACTATGTCGGCGTGCTGGCGGTGGAGTTCTTCCTCACCCGCGACGACCGCCTGCTGATCAACGAAATGGCGCCCCGGCCCCACAACAGCGGCCACTACACCGTGGACGCCAGCCTCACTTCCCAGTTCGAGCAACAGGTGCGCATGCTGTGCGGCCTGCCGGCCGGCGCCACCGACCTCCTGTCACCGGTGGTGATGGTGAACCTGCTGGGCGACCTGTGGCGGGACGACCGCCCGCCGCCCTGGGACGCCCTGTTCGCCCACCCGCGCGCCAAGCTGCACCTGTACGGCAAGAAACACGCCCGGCCGGGACGCAAGATGGGCCACTACAACTGCCTGGCCGCCAGCGGCGAAGACGCCGCCGCGGAGGCGGAGGCGATCCGGAGACAGTTGGGAGGAGCACCGGGGGACACCGGGGGATAGCCACGGAAAACACGGACGGGAAGATAACAATGGCCATGGAAAGCACGGAAAACACAGAAAAAACAATCTTGGGGTTTTGTCCGTGTTTTCCGTGCTTTCCGTGGCCATTTCCATGCTGTCCGTGACTATTTCCACCCCCCCTCACAACGTCGGCAGTTCCAGGATCTCGCCGGATTCCTCCAGCACGAAGTCGCGGAAGCTCTTGGCCGCCGCCGACAACCGTTTGCCGGCGCGGTACATGATGTACCACTTGCGCAGGATGGGCAGTTCCCGGACGTCGAGGATCACCAGCCGTTTCAGGGCCAGTTCCATCTCCAGGGTGTGCAGTGACAGCAGGCCCAGCCCCAGGCCCGCCTCGACGCCCTGCTTGATGGATTCGGAACTGCTCATTTCCATGGTCGCAGACAGCGACAGGCCGTGCTCGACGAAGAAGCGCTCCGTGGCCGAGCGTGTGCCGGAGCCCTGTTCGCGGATCAGGAACGTCTCTTCCTGCAGGCGCTGCAGGGGAATGTCGGACTGCCCCGCCAGCGGGTGGGAGGGCGGCGCGATGACCACCAGGGGGTTGTCCATGATTTCCTCGGCCACCAGCTCCATGGTGTCCGGCGGCCGGCCCATGATCACGAGATCGGCGCTGTTGTCGTTCAGCGCCTCCAGCAGCCGCTCCCGGTTGGTGACGTCCAGACTGACCTTCACGCCGGGATGGCGGCGGCAGAAGGTGGCCAGCAGCTGCGGCACGAAATAGTTGGCGGTACTGGCCACGGCGATACGCAGGTGGCCGCGTTCGAGGCCGCGCATTTCGTCGAACACCTGCCCGGCCTCGTCCAGGGTGGCCAGGATGCCGCGACAATAGCGCTGCATTTCCTTGCCGGCGTCGGTCAGGAACACCTTCTTGCCGATCTGCTCGAACAACGGCAGGCCGACCGACTCTTCCAGCTGCTTGACCTGCATGGACACGGCCGGCTGGGTGAGGTGCAATTCCTGCGCGGCGCGGGTAAAACTGAGGTGGCGCGCCACCGATTCGAAGATCCTGAGCTGTCGGAGGGTGAGATTCATGGTGATTATCTTATCATACAGACTATCATGATAAGTTTTTTCTTATTAATATCTCCCTGTAGGAGCGGCCTCCGGCCGCGATGGGTGCGGCGGCCCCCGACCGCTCGTCCCGGCTGCGCCGGGATCGCGGGCAAGCCCGCTCCTACAAGAGACCACCCGTATTCGCAGCACCGCCCTGTAGGAGCGGCCTTGGCCGCGATGGGCCCGGCGGCCCCCGACCCGTCACCCCGGCCACGCCGGTATCGCGGGCCAGCCCGCTCCTACAAAAGACCACCCACGTTCGCAGCACCGCCCTGTAGGAGCGGCCTTGGCCGCGATGGGTCCGGCGGCCCCCGACCCGTCGCCCCGGCTGCGCCGGTATCGCGGGCAAGCCCGCTCCTACAGGAGACCAACCCTGTTCGCAGCACCGCCCTGTAGGAGCGGCCTCCGGCCGCGATGGGTCCGGCGGCCCCCGACCGTTCGCCCCGGCCACGCCGGTATCGCGGGCAAGCCCGCTCCTACAGGGGGTGTTTTTTGACCGGCGGCGGGTCTGGCGCCGGCTGAAGGGGAGAAAGCATGCTGGAACTGACACTCATCCGCCACGCCAAGTCGAGCCGGGACCAGACCGGCCTGAGCGACTTCGACCGGCCCCTCAACGACCGCGGGCGGCGCGATGCTCCGCGCATGGGGCGGCGCCTGGAGGAACTGGGCGTCCATTTCGACCTGCTGCTGTCCAGCCCGGCGCGGCGCGCCATCGAGACCGCCCGGCTGATCGCCGCCGAACTGCACTGTCCCGACCACCGGATCCGCACCCTGGAATCACTCTACAACGCCGACGCCGACACCCTGCTCGAGGAGATACAGCGCATCGAGTCCGGCGTCCAGCACGCGGCCCTGGTGGCACACAATCCGGGCATCAGCCGCCTCTACCGCCTGCTGACGGGCGAGCCGGTCGACATGCCGACCTGCGCGGTGGCGGTCGTCCGTTTCGACGTCGACGACTGGCAGGCCGTCCACATGGACAGCGGCTGGCCGCACCTCTACGAGCATCCGAAGAAGCTGGCGCCCTGACGGCCCCGCCATGACCACCCGGCGGCCGCCCGACAAGCGCCGAGGGACGGCCTGGGAGGCCGTGGCGAAGCGCGGGGGATGATTCACGCCCACACGCAGATGTCCGCCGCACCGGGGCTCCGGTGGGGTTCGCTGCGCTCACCCCACCCTGCGGGTGGCTTTGGCGGTTGTCGCGGGGGTGCTCATTTCAGGCGTTCGATGCGCAGGGCCTTGAGGACGTATTTTTCGTAGATGGGCTCGGCACTGCCTTTCTTCATCTTGCGGATGAAGTACTTCTCGAAGGCGATCTTGGCCAGGTGCACCCACTTGCCCTTCTTGAACCAGTTGACGTTGCGCGGCGGAATCTGCGGCAGAGCCACGAAGGCGGCGCCGGTATCGCCCATGTCCGCCAGGCAGATGGCGTTCCAGGTGGCGGTCTGGGTCGGCTCCTGGCTGGCCAGTTCCGCCTTGATGTTCTCCACGATGGCCGTGACCATGGTCTCGATCATGTAG
>Ga0256841_1003251_pt1 | contig 12246 bp, 10 predicted proteins | sample 356308metaG_FD_185971 | JGI IMG/M metagenome (GOLD analysis project Ga0256841, IMG submission 185971) | Hydrothermal vent microbial communities from Mid Atlantic Ridge, Atlantic Ocean - 356-308 | ecosystem: Environmental > Aquatic > Marine > Hydrothermal vents | place: Atlantic Ocean: Mid...
AGAACGTTTTCACCGCCCTGTCAGTGTGCCTGGATATCCCCCTCCACCGCCCGCTCCACGTCCTCCAGCCGCTCGTGACGCACGTCCCGGCCCTTGATGAGGAAGATCAGGTGTCGGGCGATATAGGCGGCGTGGCTGCCGATGCGCTCGACCCCACGCAGCCCGAGGGTGGTCTCCACCACATGACCGACGCTGCGGGCGTCCTCGAGCAGATAGGTGGAGAGCCGGCGCAGGGCGGCCTTCATCTCATCGTCCAGTTCGGCGTCGAGACGCAGGACCTCCAGGGCGAGTTCGGCATCGTCCTGTTCGAAGGCGGCCATGGCCTTGGCCAACATGCCGTCTACGAACTGCACCAGCTTGGGGATGTCGCTCAACAGGCGATAGTTGGGGGGGCTGTAGTCGCCCTCGTAGAAGGCCAGGGTCAGGCGGGCGAGGTGGCGGGCCTCGTCGCCGATACGCTCCACGTCCATCATCATCTTGCTCACCGCAAGGATGTCACGCAGGTCCTTGGCCACCGGCTGACGCCGGGCGATGATGTGGAACACGGCCTCGTCGGCCTGCAATTCCATGGCATCGATCTCTTTGTCGCGCAGGACCACCTTGCGCGCCAGGGCCGTATCCTCCTCCTCCAGGGAGTGGAGGGCCTGAGCCAGTTGATCCCGGGCCTTGGCCGCGGCCACGAGCACGAGCTTGTTCAATTCGGCCATCTCTTCGTCGAAGGCCTTCATCGTATGTCCCTGCACCAGTTTCTCGCTCATGGTCTCGCCCTCCTGCAACTCAGCCGAAACGGCCGGTGATGTAGTCTTCGGTCTGTTTCGTCCCGGGGGTCGTGAACAGGGTCTGGGTTTCGTTGAACTCGACCAAGCGGCCCAGGTACATGAAGGCGGTGTAGTCCGACACCCGCGCGGCCTGCTGCATGTTGTGGGTGACGATGGCAATGGTGTAGCTGTGCTTGAGTTCGGCCACCAGTTCCTCGATCTTGAGGGTGGAGATGGGATCCAGGGCCGAGGCCGGCTCGTCGAGCAACAGCACCTCGGGCTTGACCGCGATGGCGCGGGCGATGCACAGGCGTTGCTGCTGCCCGCCGGAGAGGGCGTTACCGCTCTGTTTCAACAGGTCTTTCACCTCGTCCCAGAGGGCCGCCTTGCGCAGCGCCCACTCGACCCGTTCGTCCATCTCCCGGCGCGAGAGGCGCTCGTACAGACGTACCCCGTAGGCGATGTTGTCGTAGATGCTCATGGGGAAAGGGGTGGGTTTCTGGAAGACCATGCCCACCCGGGCCCGCAGGCGGTTGAGATCCTCCCGCCGATCGAGGATGTTGCGCCCGTCGAGGAGGATCTCACCCGTGGCGCGTTGTCCCGGGTAGAGGCCGTAGATGCGGTTGAAGGTACGCAACAGGGTGGACTTGCCGCAACCCGAGGGACCGATGAAGGCCGTCACCCGTTTTTCGGGGATGCGCATCTCAATGGCGTGCAGGGCATGGAACCTGCCGTAGTAGAAGTCGAGCCCCTTCACCTCGATCTTGGGGCGCTCGCTCACCGCCAGGGCAGGGACACCGTCGCGGACGGAAGGCGCGGTTTCCGACGACCCGCCCGCGATGGCCCGGGTGACGTCCAGGGCGATGCCGGACCGGGCGGCGGTCGATTCGTTGGAGGACAGGGTCATGGCTTCGGCAGAGTTCATTTTTTCGGCCTCAGGAAGAAACGGGTAAGGATATTGAGCATCAGGACGCCGAGGGTGATGAGCAGGGACCCCGCCCAGGCCAGATCGTGCCAGTTGTCGTAGGGCCCCATGGCAAAGTTGAAGATCATCACCGGCAGATTGCCCATGGGCTCATCCATGTTCAGGGTGAAGAACTGATTGTTCAGGGCAGTGAACAGCAGAGGGGCGGTCTCGCCGGCGATCCGCGCGATGGCCAGCAGTATGCCGGTCATCACCCCGCTCAAGGCGGCCCTGAGGACCACACTGGTGACCACCCGCCATTGGGGCGCACCGAGGGCCGCGGCGGCCTCCCGCATGGTATCCGGCACCAGGCGCATCATGTCCTCGGTGGTGCGCACCACCACCGGGACGACGATGATGGACAGGGCCACCGCCCCGGACCAGCCGGAGAAATTGCCCATGGGGACCACCATGACTTCATAGACGAACACGCCAATGACGATCGAGGGGGCGCTGAGGAGGACGTCGTTGATGAAGCGCACCGCGTGGGAGAGGTAGGCATAGCGCCCGAACTCGGCCAGATAGGTACCCGCCAATATCCCCACGGGCGCGCCGATGAGCACCCCCACCAGGGTAAGCATGAGACTGCCCAGGAGGGCATTGCGCAGGCCACCCACCTCGTCGCCCGGGCCCGGGGTGTCGAGGATGAAGAGGTTCCAGTCCACATGCGACAGACCCTGCTGAAAGAGCACCCAGAGCAACCAGGTCAGAAAGAACAGACCGAACAGGGTGGTGACGGCCGAGGCGGTGAGATTGAACAGATTGACTACCTTGCGACGGGTATAGATATTCACGACGATGAGACTCAGGCAGAGCGGCCTTCCCGGCGGGACATACGGATCAGCATGAGCTTGGCCAGGGCCAGGACGATGAAGGTGATGATGAACAGGATCAGGCCGAGGCCGATCAGGGAGGCGGTATAGACCTCGCCGTCCGCCTCGGTGAACTCGTTGGCGATGGTGGAGGCAATGGAGTTGCCGGGCTCGAACAGGGCGGCGTGCAGCTCGTGGGCGTTACCGATCACGAAGGTGACCGCCATGGTCTCCCCCAGGGCCCGGCCCAGACCCAGCATGACCCCGCCCAGGGCGCCCACCTTGGTCAGGGGCAGGACCACGTTCCAGACCACCTCCCAGGTGGTGCTGCCGATGCCGAAGGCCGACTCGCGCAGCTCGGCGGGCACGGTCTCGAAGACGTCCCGCATCACCGAGGCGATGAAGGGGATGATCATGATGGCGAGGATGAGCCCTGCGGTGAACACACTGATCCCCAGGGGCGGGCCCTGGAACAGGGGGCCGATCATGGGCCACTCGCCCAGGGTATCGGTGAGGCGCGGCTGGATGTGGTCGGCAAAGAAAGGGGCGAACACGAACAGCCCCCACATGCCATAGATGATGCTGGGGATGGCCGCCAGGAGTTCGATGGCGGTGCCCACCGGGCGCTTGAACCAGGGCGGTGCCATCTCGGTGATGAACAGGGCGATACCGAAGCTCACCGGCACGCCGATGATGATAGCGATCAGGGAGGACACCAGGGTCCCCACGATGGGCGAGAGGGCACCGAACATCTCGGTGACCGGATTCCACTCGGCCGTGCTCAGGAAATGCCAGAAACCGAACTTCTCGAAGGCCGGCCGGGCCCCCACGTAGAGCATGACGATGATGGCCCCGAGCACCAGGAGCACCACCACGGCAGCGAGCCAGGAGATCCCGCCGAACAACCGGTCACCCAGGGAGCGGGCACGGCGCCCGGGGGTCTCGGCCGGTAGCGGATCCAGGGTTTCCGAGATTGCGTTCATGACTGCCTCAAAAAGAGATAGCCCCTCGCCCCGTCGGGGAGAGGGGTTGGGGAGAAAGGGAGGAAGACCGCCTATTTCTGTGCCTCGTCGGAGGTCCACACCGGTGAGCCGTCGGGGGCACTGATCTCCTGGCTCCAGGTCGTCTCTATCCTCTTCACCACCTTCTCCGGCATGGGTACGTAGGCCAGACGCTCGGCCATCTCACCGCCGTGGTGGAAGGCCCAATCGAAGAACCGCAGCACCGCGGCGGTGTGCTCGGGCTTGTCTGCCTTCTTGTACACGATGATGAAGCTGGCGCCGGTGATCGGCCAGGCGTTGCTCCCGGGCTGATCGGTGAGGATCAGGTAATAGTGCCGGGCCTTGCCCCATTCGGCCCCGGCCGCGGCGGCCTGGAAATTGGCCGCGGTGGGCGCCACATAGGCGCCGCTCTTGTTGCGCAGGAGGACATAGGTCATCCGGCTCTGCAGGGCGTAGGCGTATTCCACATAGCCGATGGCACCCCCGATGCGCTTCACGTAGGAGGCCACGCCCTCGTTGCCCTTGCCCCCGACGCCGGCCGGCCAGGCCACCGCCTTGGCGTTACCCACCTGCTTCGCCCAGGAACGGCTGACCTTGGTCAGGTAATTGGTGAAGATGAAAGTGGTGCCGGAACCGTCGGAACGGTGGACCACGGTGATGGCCTTCTTCGGCAGAGCGACATCTGGGTTCAGACGCGCGATACGCGCGTCGTCCCAGCGCTTGATCCGTCCGAGGAAGATGTCGGCCAGGGTCTCGCCGTCCAGGCGGATCTGGCCGGAGGCGATGCCGGGCAGATTCACCACCGGCACCACCCCGCCCATGATCTGCGGCCATTGGATCATGCCGTACTCGTCCAGTTCCTTCGGCTTCATGGGCGCGTCGGAAGCGCCGAAGTCCACGGTCTTCTTCTTGATCTGCTTGATGCCGCCCCCGGAACCGATGGACTGATAGTTGAGGCGGATTCCCGTGGCCTTCTCGTAGGCGCTGGCCCATTTGGCATAGATGGGATAGGGAAAGGTGGCGCCGGCACCCGTGATCTGGGTCACCTCGGCCTGGGCTGTGCTGCCGACCCCCAGGGCGAGGACCACGGCAGCGGTCGTAGAGATGATGCGATCGAGCATGAGACAGGGCTCCTCTGAATGAATTTTCGGATCGTGTCACGGATTCCGGCAGTCCCTGGAGACGCCCATGAAGCGCCCCCGATCCTGCCGCACCAAGCCCCGCTGCGAACAGCGATGGGCCACGCGGCAAAGCCTAGAGGGCTTCTGTGACGCCTGAGTTACCCATTTATTACCATTCGATTAAGACATGATGATCGAATACTGCGGCACCCTCCAGGGCGCGAACACGGAACGATCCTGTTCGTCTCCCGTTGGCATGTAATTTGCTATATCTCTTGCTCTGCGAGCCCCCGGGCCAGGTGGACCGGGGCCATTTCCTTCCAACCCCTTTTTCGGAGTGTCGCGGTGGATGAAGCAAGGCAATTGAGTTACGCCCTGGACACCTTCTATCTCTTGGTGTCCGGTGCCCTGGTGATGTGGATGGCGGCGGGCTTCGCCATGCTGGAGGCTGGTCTGGTGCGGGCCAAGAACACCGCCGAGATCCTTACCAAGAACCTGGCCCTGTACGCCGTGGCCTGCGTGATGTACATGCTCTGCGGCTACCAGATCATGTATGGCGACGGGGTCAATGCGGTGATCCCCGGCTTCGGCCTGCTCATCGGTGACGATCACGGGGTCGCTGCCGTACTGAAGGGTGGTAAAGACGCTCCCGCCTACTCCCATCTGGCGGACTTTTTCTTCCAGGTGGTGTTCGTGGCCACCGCCATGTCCATCGTCTCGGGGGCGGTGGCGGAGCGGATGCGGCTCTGGGCCTTCCTCTTGTTCGCGGTGGTGATGACCGGCTTCATCTACCCGGTGCAGGGCTATTGGAAATGGGGCGGCGGCTTCCTCGATCAAGCCGGTTTCCTGGATTTCGCCGGCTCCGGCGTGGTCCATCTGACCGGGGCCTCGGCCGCCCTCGCCGCAGTCCTGCTGCTGGGACCGCGCAAGGGCAAGTACGGCAAGGACGGCTCGGTCCAGGCCATCCCGGGCGCCAATCTGCCCCTGGCGACCCTGGGCACCTTCATCCTCTGGCTGGGCTGGTTCGGCTTCAACGGCGGCTCGGAACTGCGCGTCTCCAACGTCGCCGAGGCCAACTCGGTGGCCATGGTGTTCGTGAACACCAACATGGCCGCGGCCGGTGGGGCCATCGCCGCCCTCCTCACCGCCCGTCTGCTGTTCGGCAAGGCCGATCTCACCATGCTCCTCAACGGCGCCCTGGCCGGCCTGGTGGCCATCACCGCCGAGCCCCTCACCCCCAGCCCCCTGTTGGCCTCCCTGATCGGGGTAATCGGTGGGGTGATCGTGGTGTTTTCCATCGTCGGCCTCGACCGGCTGCGTATCGACGATCCGGTGGGCGCCATTTCGGTGCATGGGGTGGTGGGAATGTGGGGCCTGCTGGCGGTGCCCCTGTCCAACGCCAAGGCCGGGCTCGGCAGCCAGTTGCTGGGCATCGGCAGCATCCTCGCCTGGGTGTTCCTCAGCGCCTTCGGCGTCTGGTTCCTGATCCGCCTCCTGTTCGGCATCCGGGTCAGCGAGGAAGAGGAGTACGAGGGCGTGGACATCGGCGAATGCGGCCTGGAGGCCTATCCGGAGTTCACCCGCAAATAGCCGCGCAGACGGGTCATGCACCATCGGAGGGCGCGCACGCCCTCAGATGGTGCATGATCCCTGCCCCAGCGCACCTCCCGCCTCTGCGCCAGCCACTCCACAGGCCGGAAAGGATCATCGAAAATGGGCATTTGATGAATGACTGATCGATCAGCTCGGAAATTGTGGCACCACTCTTGCTCAGTCCTCCGTGCATGACCCCAACCCACGACCTTTCGGAGCAGACACCATGATGAAACACCCCCTTCTCCAGGCCCGCCGGCTGTGGCTGCTGGGCCTGGTCCTGTCTTCCGGCGTCTGGGCGACCCCCAGCCCTCCCCAGGGGACTCCGCCGAAGGAGGAGCGTCCCCTGCAGATCCTCCAGGGCTTCGATGCCCTGAGCCGGGAGAGCCGCACCTGCGTCTCCTGTCATCGCGAGAAGACCCCCAGCATCTATCACCAGTGGGGTGAATCCAAACACTTCCGCGCCAACGTGGGCTGCTATGAATGCCACAAGGCCAAGACCAGCGACAAGGACGCCATCATGCACAAGGACTTCGTCATCTCGGTGATCGTCTCGCCCAAGGACTGCTCCGGTTGCCACGAGAAGGAAGCCGCCCAGTTCGAACGCAGTCACCACGCCGCCGCCGGCAACATCCTCGGCTCCCTGGACAACCGTTTCGCCGAGGTGGTCGAGGGCATGCCCATGCTGGACGGCACCTCCGCCATCACCACCGTGGGTTGCGCCGGCTGCCACGGCTCCATCGTGCGGGTGAACTCCGACGGTTCGCTGAAGCCCTCCACCTGGCCCAATACCGGCATCGGGCGCATCAATCCCGATGGCTCCCGCGGTGCCTGCTCGGCCTGCCACCTGCGCCACAACTTCTCCGCCGCCCAGGCGCGTGATCCCGACAACTGCGGCCGCTGCCACCTGGGACCGGATCATCCACAGAAGGAGATCTACGAGGAATCCGCCCATGGGGTGGCCTTCCGCGCCCACCGCGATCAGATGAATCTGGATTCCAGCAAGTGGGTGGTGGGCGAGGACTACACTGCCGCCCCCACCTGCGCCACCTGCCACATGTCCGCGACCAAGGACCTGCCGGTGACCCACGACGTGGGTGACCGCATCTCCTGGAACCTGCGCGCCCCCATCTCCTTCCACATCGACGCCAAGGACCTGGCCAAGGGCAAGCAGGTGAAGCCCTGGCGGGAACGCCGCAAGGACATGAAGAACGTGTGCATGAACTGCCACGGCCGCAACATCGTGGACGCCCACTACGAACAGTTCGATGCCGTGGTGCGCACCTACAACGAGAAATTCGCCAAGCCCGGCGCCCGGCTCATGAAGGCCCTCTACGCCAACGGCCTGCTGGACAAGGTGAAGTTCAACGAAGACGTGGAATGGACCTGGTTCTACCTCTGGCATCACGAGGGCCGGCGTGCCCGCCACGGCGCCGCCATGTTCTCGCCCGACTACACCCACTGGCAGGGCATGTTGGAGGTGGCCAACCGCTTCTACATCCACATGGTTCCGGAGATCCGGGCGCGTATCGCCCAGGCCCGGGCCAACGGCAACGCCCAGGGCGCCGAGGCGGTGCAAAAGACCCTCGACGAGGTCCTTTCCTCCGCGCCGCACCGCTGGTTCAAGGGTGAAGAACCGCCGCCCTTCTGGCGCCCCGATCAGACCGACGACCACGGCTTCAACATCCAGAAGACCGCGAGCCACTGAGCCCCCCCTTTCCTCCGCCCTTCGGGGCGGGGGTCTTTCCCGGAGGCCTCGGCGGGCCTCTGGGAAAGACCCCTGCTTTCAGTAAACGCCATGAAACGAGCCATCCTCCTCCTGCTCCTCTCCCTCCTCGCCCTGGGGGCCGCAGGCAAGGACTTCAGCGTCGCCCAATGCCAGGAATGCCACGGCCAGAAGGGTTTCGCCGCCCCCGAGGGGACCTCCAGCAAGGCCCTGTTCGTGGCGACCCATTCCTTCCAGGAAAGCGTCCATGGAGGCCTCGCCTGCACCGACTGTCATACGGACGTGGAGAAGTTGCCCCACCGCAAGACCGGCTTCAAGAAGGTGGATTGCGTGGAGTGTCACGAGCATCTCGAAGGCGAGCGCTGGGCACCGGGCGACCGGGTGCGATGGCTCGCCCCGGAACCGCCACGGGTGGTGAAATTCAGCCGCGAATACGTCCTCTCGGCCCATGCCGACCCCTCGGTGCCCAACAACGCCACCTGCGCCACCTGCCATACCGCCCACTACGTCTTCCCCTCCACCGACAAGCGCGCCAGCACCTACCGCCTGAAATCGCCCCAATTGTGCGGCGCTTGCCACCTGAAGGCCTATGCCGAGTACCGCCAGTCCATGCACGGCCTGGCCATCAAGCGGCCCTGGCTGGGTGATTCGGCCACCTGTTCCGATTGCCACAGCGCCCACCGGGTGAGCGATCTCTCCACCCTCCCGGCCCACCGGGTGGTCACCGAGAACTGCGGCGAGTGCCATACGCAGGCCCTGGCCGGCTACATGGACAGCCCCCACGGCCAGCTCGCCTGGCACGGCAATCCCGATGCCCCCAAGTGCGTGGACTGTCACGGCGGGCACGACATCACCCACGTGGACGACGCCCGCTCCCCGGTCAATCCGGCGAACAAGGTGGAGACCTGCAAGAAGTGCCACGAGAAGGCCAACGCCCAGTTCGCCAAGTATCAGCCCCACGCCACCACCGGCGACTTCGCACGCTATCCCCTGATGTGGATCGTGGGCAAGGGCATGGGCGGCCTCATCGTCGCGGTCATCGTCTTCTTCTACCTGCACTCGCTGCTCTGGTTCTGGCGGGAGAAGAAGGAGCGCCCCCTGGAATACCACCACGTGGAGTCCCGCAGTTACCCAGTACGGGTGAAACGCATGCGCCCCCACAGTGGCGTCCACTACCGCCGTTTCCACTGGGCCTGGCGCGTCAATCACTGGTTGCTCGCCCTGTCTCTCATGACCCTGGTGTTCAGCGGCATGGCCGTGATGTATCCCAACACCACCTGGGCGCAGACCCTGGTTCCCTTGGTGGGCGGTTCCGATGTGCTCCATTGGATCCATCGCGGGGCTGGAGTCGTCTTCCTGTTCACCGTGTTCGGCCATGCGACCGTGGTCCTGGTACGGGTGTTGCGTGACCCGTCCTTCGACTGGTTCGGGCCGGACTCCCTGCTCCCCCGGCGCAAGGACTGGGAGGATATGAAGGGCCAGTTCCTCTGGTATTTCGGCAAGGGGCCCCAACCCCGGTTCGACCGCTGGACCTACTGGGAGAAGTTCGACTACTGGGCGGTCTACTGGGGCGCCCTGGTGATCGGTGTGTCCGGCCTCCTGCTCTGGTTCGCCGAGGACGTGGGTCGGGTCCTGCCCGGCTGGATCTTCAATATCGCCACCGTGGCCCACGGCCTGGAGGCCTTTCTGGCGGTGATGACCCTGTTCGTGGTGCACTTCTTCAACAACCACTTCCGGCCCAGTAAGTTCCCCCTGGACACGGTCATGTTCACCGGCAGTTGGGACCTGGAGGAATTCAAGGAGGAGCGCCCCGAGGAATATGCCCGCCTGAAGGCCTCGGGGGAACTGGAACGGCACTTGGTGAAGCCCCCCTCCAAGGCCTGGGATCGGCTCTCCCATGTCCTCGGGTTCAGCCTGTTGGGGATCGGCCTGGTGCTCCTGATCCTGGTGTTGAACGGCTTCTTCCAGACGGGGTTGTTCTGACAGGATGTGGGAAAGGTCCATCCCTGGACTCTTGCAACCACGGAACCGGAAGGTGCGATTTCCTGGTTTCTTCATTTTCAACGGCCTACAGCCGTTGCGACGGGTATACACCCCGGCTTCAAGGATCGAAGGAACAGAGGGTCGCCAGCGGGCAACCCTCACACCTCGGGCGTGGGCGGCAATGCACCTTGGCGTGGCGCACGAGCAAGGCATGGTATTCGTTGAAGACCGCCACATCCGGGCCCAGGGCGGCTTCGAAGGTCCGGCGAATGATCTCGTAGCCCTCGTCCCCGGCCACCAGACCGAGGCGCGCGCCGATGCGCCGGGTATAGGCGTCCACCACGAACACCGGGCGCCCGAAGGCGTAGAGGAGGATATCGTCCGCCGTCTCCGGACCCACCCCGTGGACCGCCAGCAGGGCCGTGCGCAACCCCGGGGTGTCACGCGCCGCCAATGCCGCCTCACCGCCGGCCTCCACCAGGAAACGGCACAGGGCCTGCAAGCGCACCGCCTTGACGTTGAAGTAGCCGGCCGGCCGGATCAGGGCCGCGAGCGCCTCCGGTGCCAGGGCCAGCATCGCTCCGCAGGAAAGGACCCCGGCCCGCTTGAGATTGGCGATGGCACGCTCGACGTTGGACCAGGCCGTATTCTGGGTGAGCACCGCCCCCACCATGACCTCGAAGGGCGTCTCCCCCGGCCACCAGCCCTGGGGCCCATAGCGGTCCAGGAGCAGATCGAAGGCCGCGCGCAGTCGCGGCGCCCCGGGAGCGGTCATGGGGTGGTGCCTTCCAGGGCCTCCACCCAGCTCCGGGTGCGCCTCTGGAGCCGCTGCGCCAGCACCAGGGAGAGATTCAACAGGACCTTGGCCGTCACCTGCGGTTCCCTGCGCATCACCCGGCGCAGATAGGCCTGAGTGATCACCAGGACCTCCATGTCCGTCATGGCCACCACCTCCGCGGTACGCTTCATCTTGCCCACGAAGGCCATCTCCCCGAAGACCTCGCCCGGATGTATCAGGGTCAGGGAGCGGCGTTGCCCTTTCACCGAGCCGAAGGCCTCGGCCACCCCGGAGAGGATGACGAACATCTCGTCGCCCACGTCGCCGGGCCGGATGATGACATCGCCCGCCTTGAGCCGCAGCACGGTGGCGGTATCCAGGAAACGGCGCGCCTCGGCCTCGTCCAGCCCCGACAACAGGGAGATCCCTTCCACCGGTGAACTGTGGAGCCGCTCCGACAACAGCTCCCAGAAGCGTTTCCGGTCCAGCAGGCGCCGGCTCACCTGGCCCACATAGGCCGGAAACCGGGCCTCGAACCAACGCGCCGTCTCCGCCGTACCCGCCCTCCCCCGGGCCAACCTCGCCAGCGGGCTGTGCACGGCCTTCAGGTGTTCCCGATCCTCGGTCAGCAACACACAGGGCACGTGATAACCCGCATCCTCGTCCATGAAACCCGGCGCATAACGCCGATAGCCGATCTGTTCGTAGAATTCCACCAGGGCCGGCGTGCAATTGCAGAAATCGAAGCGTACCCCGCGTTCGAGGGCGTCTGCGTAGACCCGTCCGAGCAAGGCCCCCAGGATCGTGGAACCCCGCCAGTCCGGCGCCACCATCAGGCGCGACGAAAAGGAGATCTGCGCGCGTGGAAACTCCTTGAAGCGGTCCAGCCTGTAGATACCCCTCAGGGCCTCCGGAAAGGGCCGCTCCCCACCCCAGTTGAAGCGCAGGGTGGCCACCACCCCGGCGTCCGCCTCCACGTAATAGAGCTGTGCCCAGTCGTCGAGTCCATCATGCAGCTCCCGCCGCTCGTGATCCGCATATCCGGGGGCCTTGCCCATCTCCTCCACGTACACCCGGTAACGCAGGCGATAGATCGCCTGCCGCTCCTCCCGGCTATGCGCCAGGCGGATACAATCCTCGTTTCCTGCGGTCATATCGACATCGCCTTTACCGTGAAAGTCACGGGGACTGTTCTCCGGTTCCCTGTTACCCCGACCCCTGTCAGGCCGTTGAAAAACGGAGTTTTTCGACGGGCTGTGTGGGATACATGAGATGTGCCGCCCTTTTCTACAGCTGCAAGCCACTGAAAATGAAGGAACCGGGACATCGTGTTTCCCGATCCCGTGGCTGCAAAAGTCCACGGAAAGACCCTTTCAAATGGGGTGGACTCCCCCGCCCGATCCGGCATCGGATGTGCCAGATTGGCAGTGTTATCAGCCAATCACACGAGGGGAGGAGTTCGAGAGGACAGTAAAGCGTATCGGTATCGATTTGGCAAAGCAGGTATTCG
>Ga0256841_1003253_pt1 | contig 12244 bp, 12 predicted proteins | sample 356308metaG_FD_185971 | JGI IMG/M metagenome (GOLD analysis project Ga0256841, IMG submission 185971) | Hydrothermal vent microbial communities from Mid Atlantic Ridge, Atlantic Ocean - 356-308 | ecosystem: Environmental > Aquatic > Marine > Hydrothermal vents | place: Atlantic Ocean: Mid...
AAAAGTTAGAAACAAAACAGCTAAAATCTGCATTTACAGAATTTGATGGTTATTTAAGTTATGATATGGATAAATTTCAAGAAGCAGTAAACACTCTTAACAAAGTAAAAAAAGAGCATTTTAATTATCTTTCTGCAACGCTCCTGAAAGCGTTTGCATTGAAAAAGATTGGTAAAGAAAAAGAAGCAAAATCTTTGTTTGAGGAGATAAGCGAAACATCTGCATACCAATACTTTAAACTTGTTGCAAGAGAGAATTTATAAAATATATTGTCCAAAACAAATGAGGACTTAGAAATGGAAAAATTAGAGAAAGTTTATGAAGGAAAAGCAAAAATCTTATACAAAACCCAAGACCCTGATAAATTTATAGCTTACTTTAAAGATTCAGCTACAGCCTTTGATGCTATAAAAAAAGCTACAATAGAAGGCAAAGGTACTTTAAATAACACTCTTGCATCTATATTCTTTGAAATATTAAACAAACATGGTATACCTACCCACTTTATAAAAAAACTTTCAGATAGAGAGATGCTTGTATATAAAGTAGAAATTATTCCTGTTGAAGTTGTAGTCAGAAATATTGCAGCAGGTTCTATAGTTAAAAGGCTTGGTATTCCGGAAAAAAAACCATTTAATCCACCACTTGTTGAGTTTTATCTTAAAAATGACGAACTTCACGACCCGATAATATGTAAAGAACATATTTTAGCTATGGAACTTGCTACAGAAGAAGAGATAGAAAAGATGAAGGAGTTAGCCCTTAAGGTAAATAACATACTAAGCGATTTTTTAAAAAAACATGGAATTTTGCTTGTTGACTTCAAACTTGAATTTGGCAAAAGACCTGACGGTAGTATTGTGCTGGCAGATGAAATATCTCCTGATACATGTAGATTGTGGGATATAAAAACAGGCGAAAAGTTAGACAAAGATAGGTTCAGATTTGACCTTGGGGATTTAATAGAAGGGTATAAAAAGGTTTTAGAAAAAATTCAAGAATAAAGGGGGATGTAAAATGTTAGAAGTAAAAAAAGCTGTTATACCTGTAGCAGGTTTTGGTACAAGATTTTTACCTGCTACTAAAGCAACACCTAAAGAGATGATGCCTATAGTTGATAAACCCATAATACAGTATATAGTAGAAGAAGCTGTATCTGCCGGAATTGAAACGATAATCTTTGTTACAGGAAGACATAAAAGAGCTATAGAAGACCATTTTGATTATGCTCCAGACCTTGAGTATGCTCTTGAAAAAAGTGGTAAAGAAGAACTTTTAAAAATAATAAGAGAAATAAGTGATATGGCAAACTTTGTTTATATACGACAGAAAGAACAGCTTGGGTTAGGACATGCTATTTTAACTGCAGAAAGAGTCGTAGGAAATGAACCTTTTGCTGTACTCTTAGGAGATGAACTTATAATTAATCCAGTAAATCCTGGAATAGGTCAGCTAATAGAAATATATAAAAAGTTTGGAAAGTCTGTAATAGGTACTACAGAAGTTCCTAAAGAAGAAGTTTATAAATATGGAATTATAGATGGTGCAAAAATCGAAGATGGTGTTAGACTTGTTAATTATTTAGTTGAAAAACCAGAACCTCATGAGGCTCCTTCTACATCAGCAATCATAGGAAGATATGTTCTTACACCCTCTATATTTGATGCACTAAAAAGAACTCCCTTTGGAAAGGGAGGTGAACTTCAGCTTACAGATGCTCTTATGATGCTCAGAAAAGAAGAAGCAATATATGCAAAAGATATAGAAGGAAGAAGATTTGATACTGGAAACAAATATGGCTATTTAGAAGCTATAGTAAATTTTGCTTTAACAAGAGAAGATACAAAAGACTATATGAAACAGCTAATAACAAACCTTGTAAAAGAGATAGAAAGTCAGTCTGAAGTTTGATGAAAAAATTTAAAACAAAAAAACATCTAGGCCAACACCTATTAATATCTGAAGGTGTTTTAAACAAAATAGCAGATGAACTAGAAGTTAGCATTGAAGATACTATTGTAGAAATTGGTGTAGGAACAGGACAGTTAACAGAAGCTATATTAAAAAAAAATCCTAAGATACTCTATGGAATAGAAATAGATAAAACTGCATATCCTTTAATAAAAGAAAGATTTAAAAGTTATAAAAATTTCTTTCTTATAGAAGAAGATTTTTTTAAGGTAAATTTAAAAAATCTATCTAAAGGAAAAAAGATAAAAATTACTGGAAATCTACCTTACAATGTTGCCTCTCATATAATTATTAAAACTGTAGAGAATATTGATATAATTCAGCTTGCTGTGTTTATGGTACAAAAAGAAGTAGGAGAAAAACTAACAGCAAAACCTAACGCAAAAAACTATTCTTTCTTATCTGTTTTTGTACAAACATTTTTTGAAGTTAAATATGTTATGAGCGTTCCAGCAAGGTTTTTTAAACCACCACCTAAGGTAACTTCAGCTGTTATAAAAATGATTCCAAAAGATAAAAAACAGATAGAAAATATAGAAGAATATAAAGAATTTTTATCTAATATGTTCTCAAATAAAAGAAAAATGCTAAAGAGTAAAATCTCTATAGATATTTTAAAAAAGGCAGGTATAAAAGAAACAGTTAGAGCTCAGGAGCTTTCTATAGAAGATTTTATAAACCTTTATAGAATTTCCACCAAAAACATATAAATGTCCCTGGGCGGATTCGAACCGCCGACCTCGAGATTAGGAATCTCGCGCTCTATCCTTCTGAGCTACAGGGACATTTATTTTTCTGGAAGGAGTTTTACCTGTGTGTAATTATTATCTTTTAGATATTTTCTTATAAACTCGTCTACCTGAGATTTTTTTACATTTGCTATTTTTTTAGTATACTCAATATCATACTTAATATCATTCATAACAGCTGATGCATATCCTGCAGATTCAGCATCGTTATCTACTTCTTCTCTAGAAAATATTTCTCGATTTATTATTCTCTTTTTAGCCTTCTCTACAAGCTCCTGTGGAACACCATTTTCACGATAATTTTTTATAATCTCAAATAACTTTTCTTTTACTTTGTTTATTTTCTCTGGCTCAGTAACAAAATAAAATAAAAACTGACTTGTACCTTTGTGAGACATATAACCTCCATATATAGCCTGAGCAAGCCCTTTTTCTCTTATTTCCTGATAAGTTATTGAAGTTCTACCGCCTGCCAATATCTCTTCAAGAACATTAGCTACAAATGATTCTTTACTCTTAGCTGGTGGTGCCTGCCATCCAATCGCTACATAAGCACGGGTAACCTGTTTTTTCTTGATATCTTTTTTTCTTATTTCCTTTTGCTGTGGCTCTAACGGTATTTTAGGAGGAAGATATTTTTCTCTTTTAACAGTACCAAAAGTTTCTCTAACTTTTTTTATAACCTTTTGCGTATCTACATTACCTACAACTACAATAGTCATAACTGATGGTACATAATGTTTATAAAAGTAATCTCTAACCATTTTTCCTGTAAAGTTTTCTATAGTATGTCTATAACCAATAACTGGATGTTTATAATTACTTACTTTATAGGCAAGGGAATAAAATGTATCCCACAGATAACTTTTTGGATTGTCAAGATGTCTGTTTAGCTCCTCTAATACTATTGGTTTTTCTTTTTCAACCATCTCATCAGATAAAAGAGGTTCTGTCGTCATCCAGTAAAGATAAGTAAGAGCATCTTCCCAGAATGGTGCCGCAATATTTATGTAATAGTAAGTAAAATCAAAGCTTGTAGCTGCATTTATATATCCTCCCTTTTTTTCAACCTCAGCTTCTATTTCTCCAGGAGCAGTATGTTTTGTTCCATTAAAAAGCATGTGTTCAAGAAAATGAGATATTCCTCTTTCTTTATCTCCTTCATATACAGAGCCTATTCCAAACCACACCTGAACTGAAACAGCCTGAGTATCATGCCTTTCTTTTATAAGAACGGTAGCTCCATTATCTAACTTTTCTAAATAAACATTGTCTATCTTTTCCCCTGCAAGTAATGTTTCCATTATTATCACCACCAAAAAGATTATTGTTTTTATCATTTTCTTAACTCATAAGTATATTTAAAGATATTGTAGACTCAATATATCCAATTAATCCACTTAATATAAGATATAAAATAATCAAAACAATGATAAATTGAAAGTGTTTAGAACCTTCTGTAGGTATTTTAAGAACTTTTTCTCCTGCAGTAAATACTAAATAAAATGTATAAAAGTTAGCCAGAAATAACACAATCATAGTTATAGGATGATTTATCATATAAAAAATGCCAGCAATCCATGTAGGAACAAGAGAATAAACAGCAACAGTAAAAGCTTTATCAGGATTTTTTTCTCCACCAAAAGCACCAGCAAGAAAGAATATAAGTCCAGCAAGAACGAAAGGTTTTAATAGTTCAAACCCATATGTTGTAGCAGCTATCATAAACTCTTTTGTCATATCAGAGTCTGACAACATCTTTAAAAGTGCTTTCATATATTCAACTGTCTGAGCCTGTTCCTGTTTACCTTCCCACTGCTGAATAAAATCCTTAATTGCTTTAATATAAAAATCTTTTAGTATTGTAAAACCGATAAGATGCCCAATAGGTGGAATTAGAGCAAAAATAACCACAACTTTAACAAATACCTCTTTAATAGTGTAGGTTTTCTGACTGATTTTTTCCCATCCATCTTTAGGGTTTAAATAAAGAGAAAAGTCTATAAGCATCTAATCACCTCTATACATTTATTAACTGTCCAAAATTATAGCAAGATTTTCAAAATTCATATCCAGTAAGTAAATGTAAATCAAACACTTTCATATCATAGTTATAAAGATTTAATAGATACTGTATATATGCTTCATCATAAGCTCTTTGTGAATCAAGTACTTCTATAATATCTGTAAGACCATATTTATATCTTTCTGTTGAAAGATTTAAAGCTTCTTTAGATGCTTCAAGATTTATCTTTAAAGCTTCTAACTTTGTTTCTAATGTGTTTATATCCTCTAAAATTTTTTCATATTCTCCCTTTAATTTTTCTAATTTATCTTTTAGATTTAATTCTTCTTTTAATTTATCAATCTTTGATTGGATAATTTTACTTTTTTTCTGCATTCCATCGTATATAACAAAGTTAAAATTTAATGATATTGTATAACCTTTTAACCAGAATTCCTTTAGCTCTGGAAATCTTATAGTATTAAAGGTTCTATACTCTGCCTGAAGTTCTAATGTTGGGTAGTTTGTAGCTTTTGCTACATCTATCTGTTTTTGGGCAACATTGATTTTTTCTTTGTAAACTAAAAGCTCAGGATTTTTCTTTTCTATTTTTGAAAAATCAATTTTTTTAAATGAAAGTTTTTTTAAATCTTCTTGAGGTGGTGTTATCTCTTGTAAAAATAAAAATCTTTTTAAATCTATTAAAGCTTTTTTGTAGTCAGACAGAGCCTGTTTATAATCAGATAAAGCAAGGTTATACTGAGCTTTTGTTCTTAAAAGATTGAATTTGTTTGTAAGTCCTACATTAAATTTTTCCTGCGTGTATTCTAAGTTTTTTTTCCAGTAATTTAAAGTTTCTTTTTTTAAGCCTAAGATACTTTTTCTAAGCAAAACTGCAAAATAAAGCCTTTGTGCTGTATCAATAACTTTTGTTTTTATCTGATTTTTTATAGCTTTTTGTAATTTTATACTTTGTTTTGCATACTTTAAACTTTCAAAAACTGTTTTATCAAAAACTTTCTGTATAACAGATATAGAGGCTCGATACTGATTTTCTAAAGTAAAACCTGTATTTAAATTTTTATCTATCCTTGAGTAGTTTCCATTTAAAACTATCTTTGGATAGAGATTTGACTTTACTTCTTTAATTTGTGCCTGTACCTTTTGAAGGTCTAATTGTGATAACTTTATCTGGGTAGCTCTTTCTTCTGCTAATTTTATAACTTCCTGTAAAGTTATACTGTATGAAAAAGAAAACAGTAATGTGATAGACCAAATAATAGCCTTTATCATCTTATTTCCTCTATATATACCTGTTTACCTTCTTTTATCCCAAAAGGAGCAGACACAATAACCAAATCTCCGTCCTTTAAATCGCCATCAACAAAAAGATAGCCATAATCCTGAGATATAATTTTTACTTTCCTTTTTTCTACTACATTATTTTTTACAACATAAACAAAACTAAAATCTCTTCCCATATGTACTGCCATCTCTGGTACTTTAAAACCTTTTACGACTCCTTCTAAGATTTTTATTACTGCATACATATTTTCCTTTAGAAGCTCATTTTCTTCTAAATCTGCTTTATAATGGATAAGGCTGTTTTCTGTAAGTGAGGAAGATATATAACTTATCTTTCCACTTAGTTTTCCTATACCCTCAACATATACATTAATAACATCTCCTATATGTAGTTTTCTTATAAACCTTTGAGGAAGTTCAAATCTAACTTTTAATTTTGTAAGGTCAACAAGATATAAAAGTCTTGTTCCAGAATTAACAAGTTCACCTTCAGATATTAATCTTTTATCTACAACTGCATCAAAAGGAGCTTTAACAACTGTTTCCTTCTGTAATCTTCTTAATTCCTGTAATTTTGCCTGTGCAGATTTTAAATCCTGCAGGGCTGTCTCCATATCAAGCTTGGCAAGATTAAATTCATCCTCACTTATCAGCTGTTTTTGGTACAAAATTTTTTTCTTTTCAAATATGGATTTTTTATAGTTATAGATTGATTTTAATTTTTGAACTATATGTTTTTGAGAGATAACTTGATAATCATATTTGTTAGACTCTATAGCCAGTAAAGGCTGTCCTTTTTTTACAAAAAACCCTTCATCAACAAAAAGCTTTATAACTTTTCCAGAAGTTTCTGGTTTTATATAAATTGATTTATCACTTTTTATGATACCATTTGATTTGTAGTATTGATTTAAAACAGTTTTTTTTACTTTTATCACAGCAACAGGAACTTTTTCTGCAAAAGAAAAATATACAAATAATAAAACTATGTGAAATATATAAATCATTTTTTCCTCTAAAATTAAAACCTGCTATATAGCGTGAGTTATTATAAATCTGCTGGCATTACTGGTCAAGGAATGGAATTTATGTAGTATTATTTTAATTTTAATCACTTTATATGAGGTTTTAGATGTATAGATTTTTTATAGAAAGACCTATTACAACATGGATGTTTATTCTATCTTTTATAATTTTTGGATTTTATGGATATAAAAATATAGCAGTTGATAGATTTCCTGATGTAGAGTTTCCTATTGTATCTATATCTACAGTGTATCCAGGTGCATCTGCTTATGTAGTTGATACTAATATAACCAGAGAAATAGAAGAGGAACTTTCCGGTATAAGCGGTATAAATGCGATTATCTCAAAAAGTTATCATGAAGTTTCAAGAATTACAGTTGTCTTTAATTTAGACAAAGATATAGATGTAGGGGCCCAAGAAATAAGAGATGCAGTAAATAGAGTAGTAAGAAAATTTCCAGAAGGTGTAGAAAATCCAATAGTAAGAAAAGTAGAAACTTCTATGGCTCCTATCATGGCTGTTCTCCTACATGGAGATGTTCCATACAGTCAGATAGCATACTATGCTGACAAAATTATAAAAAGAGAGTTTGAACGATTAAAAGGTGTAGGAGAAGTAAGTTTAGGTGGTTTTAGAGATATGGTTATGTGGGTAAGAATATACCCACAAAAGCTAAAGGCATATAACATAACACCTTTAGATGTTATAAATACTATTAAAAAAAATCATATTGAAACACCTTCTGGGAGAATTGATTCTAAGGATAGAGAGTACACAATAAGAATTTATAGTAAAGCAACATCTCCAGAAGAAATAGCTCAGTTTCAAATAAAAGAAGGTGTAAAAATAAAAGATGTTGCAGATGTAAAATTTGATTATGATGAACTAAGAGGACTTGTAAGATTTAAATCTCATAGAGACCCTAAATCTCAAAGAGCTGTAGCACTAATCATATATAAACAATCAAAAACAAACACAGTAGAAGTTGCCAATAAGGTCAAACAAAAGATGAAAGAGCTTCAGGCTAAACTTCCTGAAGGGCTATATCTGGATATAAATTATGATGCTTCAGATTTCATTAAAAGAAGTGTAAATGATGCTCTTGAGGAAATTTTTTTAGGAGCAGTTTTAACAGCTATTACAGTTTTTTTATTCTTGGGAAATATAAGAATGACTTTTGTTCCTATTATGGCTATACCTGTTTCTATATTTGGAACTATATTTGTTCTTTATCTTTTTGGACATTCTTTAAATACTATATCTCTTTTAGCTATAGCTGTAGCCATTGGTATCGTTATAGATGATGCTATTGTAGTTATGGAAAGTATATTTAGAAGAGCAGAAGAAGGATTAAAAGGTTTACAGGCTGCTATTAAAGGAACACGAATCGTTATATTTGCTGTTTTATCTTCTACAGCTTCTTTGATAGCTATCTTTGTTCCTATCTTGTTTATGAAAGGAATAATAGGTAAGTTCTTCTTTAGTTTTGCATTTACTCTTATAACGGCAATAGCCATATCCTTTATTGTTTCTTTAAGTTTTACTCCTATGATTTCTGGGAGATTAATAAAAATCAGGAAAAAAAATATTTTCCAGAAAGGATATGAAAAGTTCGAATTTCTCTTTGACAAAGCACTAAGATGGGCTTTAAACCACAAAATAATTGTAATATTTATTGCAATAATTGTAATAGGAGCAGGATTTAGTACAGCTAAATTCGTAAAAAAAGAGTTTTTCCCAATTGTTGATGAAGGTAGATTTTTAGTAAGATTTGAAACACCAACAGGTTCATCTTTTAATTTTACCGACAAAAAAGCAAAGGAGATAGAAAGAATACTTGCTAAAAACCCATATATCCTTAGATATGGTCTTGCTTTTGGTGAAGGCGTTGTTGGAAGACCTGAAGTAAATGGAGGGATATTTTTTATAACACTTATAGATAGAAAAAAACGCCCTCACCAAAAAGAAGTTATGCATATGTTAAGAGAAGAATTTAAAAAACTAAAAGATGTAAAGGCGATTATAGATATACCTTCTGCTGTTGGAGTAAGAGCAGGCAGGTCAGCAGACATAACCTATATAATCAAAGGCGAAAATATAGAAACATTAGGAAAGTTATCTCAAGAGATAGTAGAAAAGCTAAAGAATCTAAAAGGATATGTAGGTATAGATACAGACCTTAGAATAAACAAACCAGAAATAAAAATATTTATAGATAGACAAAAAGCTCAGAAAGACGGCATATCTATTCAAGATATTTCAACAACTATAAACATACTATTTGGAAAATTTAAGGTAGGAACATACGAACAGGGAGCTGAAAGTTATGATTTTATTGTTAAAGCCTACCCAGAATTTTTAAAAAAATTCTCAAATATAGACAAAGTATTTATAAGAGATAAAAAAGGTAATCTTGTGCCTCTTTCTAACTATATCATACTAAAACCTTCTTCAGGATTTAATGTAATAAATAGATATAATAGACAGTACGCAGTCACTATTTATGCAAATGTAGAAGGAAAGAGCCTTGGACAGGCTACACAGGAAGTAGAAAGCATCTTAAAACAAACCTTACCTTCAGGATATACCTATGAGATAGGTGGACAGACAAAAGAATTTAAAGAAGCTTTTAAATACCTTGCTTTAGCTTTAATAATAGCTATCATTGCAGTTTATATGATACTTGCATCATTATTTGAAAGCCTTGTTCATCCATTTACTATACTTCTTATGTTGCCGTTTTCTATTTTTGGAGTTTTTGGATTTATAATCATCACAGGAACAAGTTTAAATGTTGCTTCATATTTTGGGATAATCCTTTTAGTTGGGATAATAACAAGAGATGCTGTGCTGTTTATAGATAGAATAGTACAACTAAAAAAAGAAGGGCTTATAGTAAGGGAAGCTATTTTACAGGCCAGAAAAGAAAGACTCAGACCTATACTTATGACTACTTTTACTATTGTAGCAGCCTTATTTCCTGTTGCTCTTGGTTTTACTATAGGTTCAGAAATGAGACAGCCTCTTGCAATTGCAATAATAGGAGGGCTTTTTACAGCTTTACCTCTTAGTCTTTTTGTTATACCAATCGTTTATGAGATATTCGATAAGATAGAAAAATTCTTTATTAAATTAAAAGCGTGATTAATTTTTATATTTTTGTTTTAAATACTTTTTTAGTTCTTCTCTTTTTTGTGTTATAACAAATGCTTCCTGAACAGTAGAGCCTTTTTTTAAAAGTAGTTTTGCACCTGCTTCTGTATCGTACTGATAAGTTATACGGTGTTTACCACCAACTCCCTTAGGAGTGGTGGTTATTCTTCCAGGAATAACAGCTTCTACCAGTCCTAATTTAATAAGTTCTTCTAATAATTTATCAAATCCTTCTATTATATGGTGTTCCCTTTTTATACCTTTTTTCCTGTATTTCATTTTTAAAAAGGTTTTTCTGGAACTTTTTCCCAATCTTTTAAAAATCTTTCAAGACCTATATCAGTTAGAGGGTGTTTTGCCAGCTGAGCTATAACCTTATAAGGAATTGTTGCAACATCAGCTCCTATTAAGGCAGCTTCAACAACATGCATAGGATGCCTTATACTTGCTACTAAAATCTCTGTTTTAAAATTGTAATTATCTTTTATAGTTTTTATCTGTCTGATAAGTTCCATACCTTCATGAGCAATATCATCAAGCCTTCCAACAAATGGAGATAGATATGTTGCACCAGCTTTCATAGCTAAAATAGCCTGATTAGGAGAAAAGCATAAAGTTACATTTGTTTTTATACCTTCATCAACAAGATGTTTAACCGCTCTTATTCCATCAACAGTTAAAGGTATTTTTATAACAACATTATCTCCAAGCTTTGAAAGATATTCTGCTTCTTTCATCATACCTTCAAAATCTGTGCTTGCTACTTCTAAACTAACTGGTTTATCTGGAATTTCTTTTAAGATTTCTTCTACAACGTCTAAGAAAGGTTTACCTGTTTTTGCTATAAGAGTTGGGTTTGTTGTAACTCCGTCTAAAAGTCCCATATCTTTTGCTGCTTTAATTTCTTCTATATCTGCAGTATCTATAAAAAATTTCATAAGTAAACCTCCAGAATTTAAGTGTATACTGATATTATTATACATTTTCTATTGCTGACTTTTATCATTTTGAAGTCATATAGAGATTTTATTTAATTAAATAAAAAAGGAGGGTTTAATTATGGCAGAAACAGTAACACTAAAAGGAAATACTGTAACACTTGTAGGACCATCTTTAAATGTAGGTGATGATGCTCCTGTAGCAAGAGTAGTTTTAACAGACCTTTCAGAGAAAGAAATTGGAGGGTCTAAAGACAAAGTTCAGCTTATAATAACTGTTCCATCTCTTGATACACCTGTTTGTGAAACAGAAACAAAAAAATTCAACGAAATGATACAAGGTATGGACGTAGATGTAACAGTTGTTTCTATGGATTTACCGTTTGCAGAAAAAAGATTTTGTGAAAGCTTTAATATTGAAAATGTTGCAGTAGGTTCTGATTTTAGATATAAAGATATGGAAAAGTTTGGTGTTCTAATAGGTGAAGGTGCTTTAAAAGGTCTTTTAGCAAGAGCTGTATTTATAGTAGACAAAAATGGGAAAATAGCATACAAACAGCTTGTTCCAGAAATTACTCAAGAACCTGATTATGATGCTGTTTTAGACGCATTAAAAAAATGTTAATCTAAGGGGCATTTCGCCCCTTTTTTTCTTTTTGAATAAGCTCTTTAATATTCATAATTCCCATATATATAAGAAAAATACCTACGCCTACCGGAATAGCCAGCATTAAAAATCTTGCTAATCCTAACGTTGGGTCTGAAAAATTTATGTTAAATAAAGCCGGTAAATTATTCCATATAGCATAAATTCCTATCAGTATCCCTAGTAAGTAGAGAACTATAGCTATTTTCATTTTGCTTGCTCTTCTTCTGAAGAAAATATTTTTATAGCTTTTAAAATTGTATCTCCTTCTATTTTAAGAGCAGGGTCTCCCATCGCTGTCCTTTTTGCAACAGGAATTCTTTTTTCATCAACGGTTAGTTTCAAAAACCTCCCTTTTGCTGTTGAAATAGCTATAATATCTCCAATGTTAACAGGAAGCATTGAGGCAACATAATCACCTTTGCCGAGTTTTACAGCCATTAAACCTTT
>Ga0256841_1003254_pt1 | contig 12243 bp, 8 predicted proteins | sample 356308metaG_FD_185971 | JGI IMG/M metagenome (GOLD analysis project Ga0256841, IMG submission 185971) | Hydrothermal vent microbial communities from Mid Atlantic Ridge, Atlantic Ocean - 356-308 | ecosystem: Environmental > Aquatic > Marine > Hydrothermal vents | place: Atlantic Ocean: Mid...
GGCGATCCTGGTTCACCTCGAGTTCCCCGAAGAGAGAGAGCGGGAAGGTCTCGCCGAATTTCGTGAGCTGGTCAAGGCATCGGGTGCTGTCCCGGTTACAGTCGTGACAGGCACGCGGCGGAGGCCCGAGGCCAAATATTTTATTGGTACCGGAAAGGCCGAAGAGGTACGGCAGCTGCTTGTCGCGGACGGGAAGATCGACGTCGTTCTGTTCAATCATGCTCTCTCACCCGCGCAGGAGCGCAATCTGGAACAGCTGCTCCAGTGCCGGGTTCTGGATCGTACCAGCCTGATTCTCGATATCTTTGCCCAGCGCGCCCGCTCCCACGAGGGCAAGCTCCAGGTGGAGCTGGCGCAGTTGCGTCACATGTCGACCCGCCTGGTACGGGGATGGACCCATCTGGAGCGGCAGAAGGGGGGGATCGGGTTGCGTGGCCCCGGTGAAACCCAGTTGGAGACCGATCGTCGGCTGTTGGGGGAGCGTATCAGGCAACTGGTACGGCGTCTGGATCGAGTTGCCCACCGGCGCGAGCAGGGGCGTCGCGCCAGGCGCCGAGCGGAAATCGGCACGGTTTCGCTGGTGGGCTATACCAACGCCGGCAAATCCACCCTTTTCAATCATCTGGTCGGGACCGACGTCTATGCCGCGAACCAGCTGTTTGCAACCCTGGATCCCACCTTGAGACGATTGGAGCTGCGGGACCACCGTGCAGTGGTGCTCGCCGACACCGTCGGTTTCATTCGTCACCTGCCTCATGAGCTGGTGGCCGCTTTCCGTTCCACCCTGCAGGAGAGCCGCGACGCGCAGCTGTTGTTGCATGTAATCGATGCCAGCGACCCGGAGCGGCATGAAAAGATCGACCAGGTGAATCTGGTGCTGAAAGAGATCGATGCCGCACGGGTGCCGCAGATTGAGGTTTATAATAAGATCGATTTGCTGGATAATGTGACGCCGCATGTCGAACGCGATGAGCAGGGCAGGATAATCCGGGTGTGGCTGTCGGCGGCCACTGGCGCAGGGGTGGAGCTGCTGAAGGAGGCGATTGCCGACCGGATCGCCGGGGAGCAGACGGAGATGTGGTTGCGTCTCTTTCCCCAGGCAGGCAGTTTGCGGGCCTTGCTCTATCGGTGGGGAAGCATTGCGGAGGAGAGGGTCGAGAGTTCCGGAGCCTGGTTGCTGGCCATCCGTCTGGATGCGAGACAGAGGGCGCAGCTGCAACGGCAGGAAGGTTTTGACAGCGTTGAGATCCTGCCGGGGTCTCCCGATGCGGGTACGGAAGCGTTCCCGGGTTGTCGGCCCCGCGGGGGGCAGCGGCGGCAAGATACTACCTAATTCAACTGAGCGGAGTTTCAAATGGCCTGGAATGAACCGGGAGGTTCCAAGGGGAAGGACCCTTGGGGAGGTGGTGGCGAACAGGGACCACCCGACCTCGACGAGATGTTGAAAAAACTGCAGGAGAAGTTTGGCGGCCTGTTCGGCGGCCGCGGGGGTGACAGCGGTTCAGAAGGGGGGAGCGGCGCGCCTCAGGCCGGCCCGATGGGGATTGGAATCGTCGTCGGTATCGTCCTGCTGGTGTGGGCGTTGTCGGGGATCTACATCATCGACGAAGGTCGTCGTGGCGTGGTTACCCAGTTCGGTGCCTTTCATAAGATTACCGGTCCGGGCCCCCATTGGCATGCGCGTTTCATTCAGAGCGTGGAGGATGTCAATGTCGATCAGATCCGTAGCGTCGAGCTCGGCTTCGAGAATACTGGCGAATCCCTGATGCTGACTCAGGACGAGAACATCATCGAGGTGAAGTTCTCGTTGCAATACAAGGTGAAGGATGCGCGAGACTATCTGTTCAATGTGCGCGATCCGGATGCCGTGTTGCGCCAGGCTGCGGAGAGTGCCATTCGTGAGGTGGTCGGCAAAAGCACCTTGGACAAGGTGATCACCACCGGCCGTTCCGAGATTGCCGCGAGTACCATGAAGTTGCTTCAGTCGATCCTGGATCACTACCGCGTGGGGCTGGAGTTGACCAGTGTCAACATGCAGAAAGCCCAGGCTCCCGAGCAGGTGCAGGATGCGTTTGCCGACGCAGTGAAGGCTCGGGAAGATGAGCAGCGAGTGAAAAACGAGGCCGAGGCCTATGCCAATGATATCCTGCCCAAGGCGCGCGGGGCCGCGGCGCGGCGCATCGAGGAGGCCAACGCCTATAAATCCAAGGTGATTGCGGATGCCCAAGGTGAGGCAAGTCGCTTTGAGAGCGTGCTGGCCGAGTATCGCAAGGCCCCCGAGGTGACTCGGGAACGTCTCTATCTCGATGCCATGGAATCGGTCATGCAGCACAGCAGTACCGTGATGATCGATGTGGATGGGGGAAACAATCTGCTCTACCTCCCTCTTGAGCAGATCATGAAGGGGCAGCAGCCGTTCGGCGGCCTCGATACCGGCCTGAAACTTCCCTCGCCACCCCTGCTGCCGACAGCACCGGCTAACAGTGGTGGTAATGGAAAACGTACGCGTGACAGCCTGCGCACTCGGGAGATACGCCGATGAGCATCAACTACAAGACCGCCTCGCTGGTCGTCATACTGGCGGCAGGGCTGCTGTTGTCCCTCTCCGTTTTTACGGTGGGAGAGCGTGAGTATGCCATCCTGTTCCGGCTGGGAGAGATTACCCGCTCGGATTTCAAGCCTGGTCTGCATCTGAAGATGCCACTGATCAACAATGTGCGCAAGTTCGACCGGCGTATCCTGGTGCTCGACGCCCGTCCGGAATTTTTCCTCACCAGCGAGAAGAAGAACGTCAATGTAGACTACTTCGTCGAGTGGCGCATCAATGACGTACGCCGCTACTACACTGCTGTGGGCGGCCAGGAGGCCCAAGTACTGCAACGGTTGTCCCGTATCATCAACGATGGAATGCTGGCCGAGTTTGCCAAGCGCACCATCCAGGAGGTTGTCTCCGGTGAGCGCGCCAAGATAATGGATCTGGTGCAGAAGTCGGCCAACCGGCAGGCGCAGGTGTTCGGGGTAGAGGTTGTGGATGTGCGCATCAAACGCATCGATCTGCCACCGGAGGTCAGTAATTCGGTCTATCAGCGCATGCGCGCTGAACGAACCCGGGTGGCCAAGGAGCTGCGCTCGAGGGGTGCTGAAGCCGCGGAGCGGATCCGTGCTGACGCCGATCGACAGCGTACGGTCATCCTGGCGGATGCTTACAGCAAGGCAGAGCGGATACGCGGTGAAGGTGATGCCAAGGCAGCAGATATCTATGCCGAGGCCTATCAGAAGGATCCGGAGTTCTACTCCCTGTACCGTAGTCTGAATGTGTACAAAAATGTCTTCCGCGGGAAGGATGATATTCTGATCTTCAAGCCGGATTCCAAATTCTTCAAGTATTTCAACGATCCTAGTGGCAAAAGCTCTGATTGATATGGCGGGAGCGTACTGAATGTGGCAGGATCTGTTCACGGCCGCAGCCTTGGTGCTGGTGATCGAGGGGATCCTGCCATTCGTCCACCCCGAGGCCTATCGTCGAGCGGTGATACTGCTGGCGGAGCAGGACGATCGCATGTTGCGCATCGGTGGCTTGCTCAGCATGCTGGTGGGGGCCGCGCTGGTTTTTATTATCAGAAACTGATCACCAATGGACCACGAAAGCTGGCTACTTCCCGAGGGGGTCGAGGAGCTCCTGCCTTCCCAGGCCGCCCGGCTGGAAGGGTTGCGGCGTACGCTGCTCGATCTGTATCGGAGCTGGGGCTATGAGCTCGTGGTTCCCCCGTTTATCGAGTATCTGGAGACACTTCTTACCGGTACCGGAAACGATCTGGACCTGCAAACCTTCAAGCTGACCGATCAACTCAGTGGGCGCATGATGGGGGTGCGTGCCGACATGACTCCCCAGGTGGCACGTATCGATTCCCGCTCCCTGCAGCGCAACCATCCCAGTCGCCTCTGCTACATGGGGACTGTACTGCGTACCCGCCCCACGGGCATCGCCGGTACCCGCTGTCCGTTGCAGGTTGGCGTCGAGCTGTACGGCCATGCAGGTGTCGCAAGCGATGTGGAGGTACTGCAGTTGATGGTGGAGACACTGACCGCCAGCGGTATCCACCGGCCTCATCTCGATCTGGGGCATGTGGGGATCTATCGTGCCCTGGCAAGGCAGGCGGGGCTCGATGCTGCCCAGGAGGCGACTCTGTTCGACGCGCTGCAGCGCAAGGCCCGGCCCGAAATCGAGGAATTTCTGGGTTCGCTGGAGCTGCCTCGCAGCGTGGCATCCATGCTGGCGGCTCTCTCCGAGCTCAATGGCGGAGTGGAAATTCTCGAGCAGGCAGGGGACGTTCTGCGTGACGGTTCCGACGAGTTACAGGGTGCTCTGGCCAATTTGCATGCCATTTCCGAACAGATTCGGTGCCGGATCCCATCGGTTCGGCTCCACTTCGACCTGGCGGAATTGCGTGGTTATCACTATCACACCGGCGCCGTGTTTGCAATGTTCGTCCCCGGTCACAGTCAAGCGGTTGCCCAAGGGGGGCGTTATGACGACATAGGTCGGGTGTTTGGGCGGGCACGGCCTGCCACCGGATTCAGCACCGATCTCAAGACCTTGATCGCTCTGGGAAATTACTCGGAGAATGAGGAGGAAGGGGCCATATTGGCTCCACCGGACAACGATCCGGAGCTGCTGCGGGCCGTGGCAGAGTTGCGTGCCTCCGGTGAGCGGGTAATCAACCAACTTCCGGGGCAGGATGGCGATGGAGATGTACCTGGATGCCGCCGCAGGCTGGTACGGAAAAACGGGAAGTGGGAAATAGTTTCCCTTGAGCAGTAGAGGAGCCAATGGGCAAGAGCGTCGTAGTGATAGGGACCCAGTGGGGTGACGAAGGCAAGGGGAAGATCGTTGATCTGCTAACCGACAGAGCCGGTGCGGTGGTCCGTTTCCAGGGTGGTCACAATGCAGGCCATACTTTGGTGATTGGGGGAGAAGAGACCATACTGCACCTGATCCCTTCCGGTATTCTGCGCGATGGCGTCCAGTGTCTGATCGGCAACGGGGTGGTGCTCTCGCCCACAGCGCTGCAGAAAGAGCTGAAGATGCTGGAGCAGCGTGGTATACCAGCGCGGGAGCGGTTGCGAATCAGTGCTGCCTGCCCCTTGATTCTGCCCTGCCACGTGGCGTTGGACCTCGCCCGTGAACGTGCACGGGGCCGGGCGGCAATTGGTACCACCGGGCGCGGTATCGGGCCAGCCTATGAGGACAAGGTGGCACGCCGCGGATTGCGTCTGCAGGATCTGTTTCATCGCAAGCAGTTTGCGGCCAAGCTGGGTGAGCTGCTGGACTACCACAACTTTGTACTGCAGCACTACTATCGAGCCGATACCGTGGATTTCCAGCAGATTCTGGATGATTGCATGGCCATGGTCGAAGAGCTTCGGCCGCTGATTGCAGACGTTCCCGAGCTGCTCGATCGGCTGCATCGTGAGGGGAAGAGTATTCTGTTCGAGGGGGCCCAGGGAACATTGCTGGATATCGATCATGGAACCTACCCCTTCGTAACCTCCTCCACCACTACTGCCAGTGGCGCGGGTAGTGGCAGCGGAGTTGGTCCCTGTAGCCTGAACTACGTTCTGGGGATCACCAAGGCCTATACCACCAGGGTCGGTTCAGGGCCGTTTCCTACCGAACTATTCGACGAGACGGGAAAGCATCTGGCTCGTCGCGGACACGAAGTCGGTGCTACCACCGGCCGTGCCCGGCGTACCGGCTGGTTCGACGCCGTGGCGCTGCGACGGGCACGGCAGCTCAACAGCCTGACGGGCCTCTGTATCACTAAACTGGATGTACTCGATGGTTTGGATGTAATCCGTCTCTGCAGCGGCTACCGTTGTAACGGCGAAGTAAGCGAGGCGCCGCCAGTGGGTGCAGACGACTATCAGCATTGTGAGCCGGTCTATGAAGAGCTGCCGGGATGGAAACAGTCTACCGTTGGAATAACCGCATACGACCAGCTCCCCACCAATGCCCGCGCCTATCTGGAGCGTATTCAGGAGCTGGTGGGAGTCCCAATCGATATTGTCTCGACAGGGCCGGATCGCAGCGAGACCATTGTGTTACGCCATCCGTTTGCTTAACAGCCCCCTCTCCGGGCACTTGATTTCCGTCGTTTTCGTTTTTCTTCTACGGTGCTCTCTCACGCGATACCTCGTGGCCGAGCCACCGCCCCCGTTCGGTAGCTTTTCATGAGCCACCGACACCTGTTCCTTCTCCGCCATGCCAAGTCTAGCTGGGACTCGGATGTACCCAGTGATTTCGAGCGTCCTCTGGCTCAGCGGGGCCTGAAGGATGCTTTTCGAATTGCCGCCTGGATGGGGAGCCGGGGGATTGTCCCGGATCACATCGTCAGCTCACCTGCTGTGCGCGCCATTCAGACGGTGCAGCAGATCTGCGTCCGGCTTGCCCTTCCGGAGGAGTTGGTCCGCCGGGATGAGCACCTCTATCTGGCCAGTCTGGCCACCCTTCTCCAAGTGCTGGCCGGCGTCCCCGCCACAGCCGGATTTCCGTTGTTGGTGGCGCACAACCCCGGCCTGGATGAGCTGCTCCTCTATCTGTGCGGAGAGGGGCTGCCATACACCGGCAGCGGAAAACTGATGACCACAGCGGCACTCGTTCGAATCGAATTGCCGGATGAGTGGAGCAGATTGCCTGCCCGTTGTGGAAAAGTGATTGACTTCATACGAGCGAAGGAGCTGGAGCAGCCTTGAAAAGGCTATGGCAGCTTTGGCCACGAAGCGCATGAAGATATTGATTTTACGATGGAAGACAGCAGGTCGCTATCCCGGTAACAATTGATATCGGGTTGATGCCCTTCCTCTGTCACGGACGCAGCTTACCGTTTTTCGACAGTTCAGATCTCTCTTCGCGCCCTTTATGGTGAGAGTGGTTTCAAGGTGTGAGGCAAATGAGTAAACCGTAATCCGCACTCCTTTCCCGCGCCAATAACACCTTCCCATACGAAACGATGGGCCTTGGTTCGATATCAGGGTATTACTTCATACCAAATCACCGACAAACTCCTGGACTTGATGTGACAGAGGGACGGCAGGTGGCACTCTACCCGAGAAGAATGGCGTTTTGTTGACACCGCTAAAAAATGGGATTATTATCCCATTTAATGAATGGTGCGATTAAAGTAGTTCTCACTAGAGCGGTCATAAAAATACTCAAGCCGTTGATAAGGGTGCTTATGCGTCACGAAGTGTCGTATGGGGAGTTTGCCGAAATGGCCAAACGTGCCTATGTGGAAGTTGCGTATGAGCACTTCTCCATTCCCGGACGCAAGATGACCTATTCGCGCGCGGCAGTTTTGACCGGGCTGAACCGGAAGGAGACAGTTCGCCTGATGCAACAAGATATTGAAGATATACGGGCGAGAAAAGGAACAACCAATAGGGCAATACGTGTTGTTACCGGCTGGTTGAACGATTCGAAGTATTCGGGAAGGGAGGTTCACCCCAAGGAGTTACCGCTAAAGGGAGATGGCGCCAGCTTTGAGACGTTGGTTGCTCAATATAGTGGCGACATCACAGCCAGGGCGGTTTTGGATGAGTTGCGGCGGGTAGGGATAGTTGAATTGTCGGCAGACAAGAAAACAGTCAGGCTGGTTAAAGAGGGTTATATTCCTGGAAACGGCGAACCTGAACAGATAGATATCCTCTCAATCTGTGTTGCCGACCTGCTGGAAACGGCAGTGCATAATCTGGAGTCGAACGATGTGCGGTTCCAGCGTCAGCTTATTCACAAAGATGTTCCTCTGGCTGTCGCAGAAGAGTTCAAGGCCTGTTCTCGGGAAAAATCAGCCGAGCTGTTGCAAGACATGAATCGCTGGATGAAAGAAAAATCCGTAACAATAGCAGACACAGATGGGCCATCGGTCCGTCGGATGGGAATCGGAATTTACTATTTTGAAGATAAAGGGACCAACCAGTAGTCTAAGGAGTACAACATGAGATACCTTACCTCTAAAAAAAATATTAAGCCGTTCAAATATCTTCTGCTCGGCATTGCTATGGCAATACTGGTTGGGTGTAGTGGAGGCAGCGGTGGGGGATGCGCAGATGATGATAGTTGTCCCGGCGATATAATTGGCACCGGTATTCGTGGGACTGCGGCAACTGGTGAACCCCTGACAAATGCAACCATTACGGTAAAGTCAAGGTCCGGTGCGATTAAAACTGCAACATCTGATGCAAATGGGAAATTTGAAATAAAGGATTTGGACGATGATGGACCCTACCTGCTGCGCGTGAAAAACAGAGATGGAAAGTTTCTCTATAGCGTGGCGCACAAGGGGGATAGCAACACCATCACTAGAAATATTCACCCCTACACGGATCTTATAATCCGAAACTGGTTCCAAACTCAGGGACAGAGTATTGACTCAGTGTTCTCCGGAAACGCAGCAATTTCAAATATGCCAACAGAACAGGCAGTCAATGCAATAAAGAGCGAAATTCACAATATTGTTGCGCAAGTTCTGGCCAGCAATGGCGCGGCGGATATCGACCTTTTATCCACGCCTTTCGATGCAAACGGTACGGGTTTTGATGCCTTTCTGGACAACTCTCCTGTAATAATCAACAACAGCCGGGTTACTGTTGTAATCAATGATCCTGTAACGGATATTCAGAACGTTGTCATTAATGGCATAGGCTTGGATACCGATCTGACTACATCAAACGACAATGTGCCGAGCACCCCGGAGAATGTCCGGGCGTTACCTGCAAGCACCACTGAAATACTGGTTGCCTGGGAGGCGTCGACGGATGATAAAGGCGTTGCTGGTTACAATATTTTCCGCAATGGAACACTGGTGGGAACGACGCCCTATCCCGTATTTACAGACAAAGGACTTTCGGCAAACACGAACTACATCTATGAAGTCGAAGCGGTGGATGGTCGAGGTCAGAAGTCGGCAAAGAGCATGGCAACGGCATCGATAATGCTGGATAAACCGGACACCATGGCACCACCTGTGCCGACAGAATTGACCTCTACAGCCAATGGGAATGACATCCATCTGGGCTGGACCCAAGATCAGGTGAATGATGTATTTGGCTTCAAAATATTACGCGGTAGCAGGGGGAATGTAACTGCTGAAATTGCGAAAGTTACCTCCACCTCGTATATGGATTTTGGCCTGGCACCGGCCACGGAATATTGCTACAAGGTGGCTGCTTATGATGCGGCCGGGAACGAGTCCGCAGCCAGTGAAGAAGCTTGTGTAACCACAGGTGGCACAATATCCGGGCCATCCACTGTATCATTTTCTGCGGCAGCCTATTCGGTATCGGAAAACAGCTCGAGTATTACGATTACCGTCAGTCGTTCCGGAGATATATCAAAGGCGGTCAGTGTTGATTACTCGGCAAGCCCCGGAACGGCTGCTGACGGTGAAGATTTCTCCGCAGTTTCGGGAACTTTGAGCTGGGCTGCAAATGACGGCAGTGCAAAGACATTTGAGGTGCAAATTATTTCGGATAGTGCAACAGAAGGGGATGAAACCGTCAACCTCTCGCTGTCTAATCCTTCAGCGGATACTGCCATTGGAGCGAATGCCACAGCAATCCTGACTATCATTGATTATGTGGTGGGTGTCTGTAATGGAGAAATAACAAACAGCACCATTACTGAAGATACAATTCTGAGTGAACCCTGTTACAAGGTTCCAAATGGTATTCGGGTAGAAAACCCGGCAAAACTCACCATCAGCCCGGGGGTAAGGTTGGAGTTTGCTGCTGGCACAAAGCTACAGGTCAACAAAGGCGCTTCGTTGTACGCCGTTGGTCAGCAGGATCAGCCCATTGTGATTACAGCTATGGAGGCAACGCCGGGTTACTGGGGGGGGATCGAGTTTTACCGTAGTAACAGCATTAACAATCAGCTGGATTATGTGACGGTAGAATATGGGGTCATTAATATAGGTACGGTTTCCTTCCCATCTGATCCTGCACGCCTGAGTATCAGGAACACCGTATCCCGATACGCCAGCGATCTGGGAATATACATCTATGACAGCAGTGTTCAGTTGGGCTCTTTCGAGAACAACACGCTGACTCTGAATGATCGTCCGGTTAGCTTGCCTGCCGAAATGGTTGGGATGCTGGGGAGTGATAGTCGTTACAGCGGTAACACCGATGATCGGATTCATGTTTTTGACCAGGATATCGTTACGGCACAAACCTGGAAAAAACTGGATGTTCCCTACTATATGCAGGATGGCTCCAGATATGATATTGACGCGGCCTTGATCATCGAAGCTGGAGTTTTACTTGAATTCAACTCAGGCTCGAAGTTGCAAATTTCCAGCTCTGGTTCACTAAAGGCCATTGGTACAATGGCAGCACCAATCCTGTTCACAGGGTTGGAAAAAACCCCGGGTTACTGGGATGGCATCGAGTTTTATCGTAGTAACAGCACTAACAATCAGCTGGATTATGTGACGGTTGAATATGGTGTCATTAATATTGGCACGGTTTCCTTCCCATCTGATCCTGCACGTCTGAGTATCAGGAACACCGTATCCCGATACGCCAGCGATCTGGGAATGCACATCTATGACAGTAGTGTTCAGTTAGGCTCTTTCGAAAACAACACGCTGACTCTAAATGATCGTCCTGTTAAATTGCCTGCCGAAATGGTTGGAGTATTGGGGAGTGATAGCCAATACAGCGGTAACACCGATGATCGGATTCATGTTTTTGACCAGGATATCGTTACAGCACAAACCTGGAAAAAACTGGATGTTCCCTATTATATGCAGGATAGCTCCAGGTATGATGTTAATGCGGCCTTGATCATCGATGCAGGGGTTTCACTTGAATTCAACTCAGGCTCCAAGTTACAGGTTTCCAGTTCTGGTTCGCTAATGGCAATTGGTACTGAAACGGATCCTGTTCTGTTTACGGGACTTGAGCAAGTACCGGGTTACTGGGGGGGGATTGAGTTTTATCGCAGTAACAGTGCCGACAACCAATTGGATTATGTGATAGTTGAATATGCCGGAGCGGGAGACCCATTGAGTTCCGGAAACATTACTTCAGTCTGTTTTCCCTCTACACCCACACGTTTCAGCGTGACAAACAGCGTCATAAAGGACAGTTTCGGCTGGGGGGTTTACAGATATGGCGGTGAAAGTGATGGCTGCTATATCACGTTAACCAACAATACATACAGCAACAATGCATCGGGTGATTTCTGATATGCAAGCAGCATTCGGAGCAGCGGGGTGGCTTGTGTCACTCCGTTGCCAAGTTGCTATGCAGCCCGGTCTGGTTATGGTATTATCGGAAAGCTAACCTGCTGATATCTAACCTGTTAACAGATGAATGGTCTGCAGTTGAATGCCAGGTTTTTCAAACAAAACAAGGGGAGAAGAGAGATGACAGCGAAGGGAAATATGCTGATAACCGGGGTTTTTGTCTGCTCGATCTTTGCTTTGTCGGGTTGTATGAGTACGATGCCGGCAATGGGAGGAGGGCAGGGCGGAGGAACGGTTACCGGCTCAGCTGGTGGGGGTTCAACGCAGAATGCAAACAGCCAGCTGGCAAAGTGTGATGAAACATTGGGTACGGTATCGGTGTTTGAGGATCGCTCCTTGCCATGGTGGTCTATCTATCAACGGCGTGCACCAAGGTTGGGAAGTACCATTCCGGTGATCCGGCTTATGATTCAGCAATCCGGTTGCTTTGTAGTGGTAGAGCGTGGTGCGGCCATGAAGGCTATGGAAGCCGAGCGGGAACTGATGAGCTCCGGAGAGATGCGACAGGGAAGCAATTTTGGCAAAGGGCAAATGGTTGCTGCGGATTATACGCTTAGCCCATCGATTCAGTTTGCACAAAAAGGGACAGGGGGAGTAGGTGCGATTGCAGGTGCACTGTTTGGCCCTGTTGCTTCTGTTGTGGCGGGTGGCTTCAAGAAAAACGAAGCGGCAACAACACTCCTTCTGGTTGATAACCGAACCGGTGTACAGGTTTCCGCAGCTGTCGGAAATGCCAAGAATTATGACTTCAGCCTGTTCGGGGGCCTGTTCGGTGGAGCAGGGCTGGGTGGTGCCGGCGCCTTCTCAAATACCCCGGAGGGAAAAATTATTACCGCGTCGTTTGCAGATTCGTTTAACCAAATGGTCAAGGCGTTGAAAAACTATAAGGCCCAGAAAATAAAAGGGGGGCTGGGTAAAGGGGGCAGATTGGAGG
>Ga0256841_1003255_pt1 | contig 12242 bp, 10 predicted proteins | sample 356308metaG_FD_185971 | JGI IMG/M metagenome (GOLD analysis project Ga0256841, IMG submission 185971) | Hydrothermal vent microbial communities from Mid Atlantic Ridge, Atlantic Ocean - 356-308 | ecosystem: Environmental > Aquatic > Marine > Hydrothermal vents | place: Atlantic Ocean: Mid...
GGATCCCCAGAATCTTGAGCAGCCCTTGAATACAGCCATCCTCTCCAAACCTACCATGTAAAACCGGAAAGGCCACATCGATTGATCGGGCCTCCTCAATCAGTCTCCCGAGCTCTTTTGCAGGGTCGTAATATTTCACCGCGTACTTGTCTTCCGGCAGATTGTCAACGACCGTACGCCCACTACTGAGGGAGACCTCCCTCTCAGATGACCATCCGCCAGCGATTACTGCTACCCTGATCTTTCTCATCCTTTACCCCGTGCATGATGTAATAACACTGCTTTTTTAGCCAGATATCATAAATTAGTGTTATCGCGCAAACGGTTTTAGATGCTAAGGCATTTCTTTTTGTTTGTCCTTCAAAACCCTATATCGTTTTGGTTTTTCGCCAAAAATAGATATGTACTTGTGAAAATTTTCTAAACATAATTTAGTATTCATTAAGAAAACTTTGGACCACTATGTGGCAGAATCCGAAAAATGCATACGAAAAAATTGATTTTTTAAGAAATAAAGAGAAATCATGAGCATTTCAAAGATCAACGATGTGGAAAAAATATTTGACAATAATCATTTCCGCACCTAACTCCCACTTATGACGGCATCTTTGCGTTATTCCCTTTTCCCTTTTGACTGTAAGGGGTTATACAGGGCACGCGAAAAAACCATTGCGTGGTTGGCAGTTAGCCATTGTCGAAATTTCGATTGTGCCTAAGTATTACTCCGCCTCTCACCCCTTTGACACGAGATAAAGCTTTCTATAAAAGTGCCTCCAGTTGGCAGCCGATACTACATATCCTTCTACTTCGGCTTTGGCTTATCTAATTCGCTAACCCCAGCACTAGCAGTAAGACAGGAGGTCTTATGAAAGAGATCTGGGAAGAGATCAAAACTCAGCTCCGCTCAGAGCTTCCCAATAACTGCTTCTCTCTCTGGATAAGTCCTCTGAGTGTTTTGGAAAGACGTAATGGCACTATTGTGCTGGGATGTCCCAATAGGTTCTCAAAAAACTGGGTCTCAGAAAACTATAAAGAACTCATTGCTGAAAAACTGGACCGAGCCGGCCTGGGCAACATTGCCGTAGAGTTCAAAGTACAACCCCACACACCCGCGAGGCTTCTAGCCTCGCCATCGGCCACACCTCAGCAACTATGTCTGCCAAATATGGCCAGACGGCCTTCCAAGGGCTACATAAATCTAAATCGCAATTTCACGTTTGAAAGATTTGTTGTTGGGCCATGTAACGAATTTGCCTATTCTGCTTCCAGGGCAATGGCTCAAGACTTTGCCTGGGGTTACAATACCCTGCTGATGCTGGCTGGCACTGGCTTAGGCAAAAGCCATCTGTCTCAAGCCATGTGTCACAAGATCCTGCAATGCTTTCCCAATAAACGGGTCTACTATATAACTGCAGAGGACTTCACCAATGAGATGATTTCCTGTCTCAGAGGGGGGCGAATCGACGAGTTCAAAAAAAAGTATCGACAGGCCTGTGATGTCTTGTTGTTGGAAGAAGTTCATTTCCTCAGCGGCAAGGAAAAGACTCAGGTGGAACTAGGTCACACATTGGATGCTCTGTTTAATGACAAGAAGAAGATCATATTCACCAGTTCCTTGCCGCCCAAGGATATTCCGTCCCTCTCCGAGGACCTCTCCTCTAGGCTCACTGGGGGACTCGTGACCACCATTGAGAGCCCTGACTTTGAAACCAGGGTGAAAATAATCCGCAAGAAGGCCTCCGAGATCAACCTGCCCCTGCCAGAGCCGGTAGTGGAACTGCTTGCGGAGAAGCTGACAAAGGACGTCAGGCAGATGGAGAGTGCGCTAAATTGCCTAAAGGCCAAGTCTGAATTACTCAACGAGAGGATCTCCCAGGACCTTGCCAAAGAGGCGCTGCGCTATCTGACCAATGCAGGAGATCTCGCAGACATGGAGGGCATAAAACAACTGGTTTGTAAATATTACAAGGTTAGTCCCCAGACCTTATCCTCAAAATCCCGCAAAAAGATCCATACCCACCCTCGCAATATTTTTATTTACCTTTGCAGAACCCATACCGAAGAGACTTTAGAGAGCATCTCGAGGGCGGTAAACCGCAGTCATTCCACGGTGCTCTATGCATTCGAGACAGTGGAAAAAAAGATTCGGCTCGAGGCAAAGATAAGGAAAGAGATAGAATTTCTGAGCCGGAAGATCAAAGAAGGCAACCTATGAGGCATGGACAACGCGTCTCCTTGACAGCTATTCTCTCGGCCTTTGGAACAATGGCACTCACCCTCGCCTTAGCTGTTACTGCTTTTCTTGCGAGTTTTACCTTCTGGATAGCTTACATAAACAAGGCCATGCCTGGGGCCTGGGTCCCCTTAGCCTTGGCGGTCCTCGCTACACCGCTGGCATTCCGGGCCTGGCTAGCTGCAATCAGGGCTCTTTCAAGACACTCTAGGAGGGGTGGATTACTGGGCGGCTGAAATGCCCCTCTAGTCCTGATTGCATTTGTCCTCCGTGTAAAACGACACAAGAAACTCTTCTTCCTTGGGAGAGAGATTAAACTTTTCCGAGGCCAGAGGTATCATCTCTGATGGTGTCTTTTGCGGATTCTCCTTGAGCATTTCTGAGATCCATTTGACGGCCTTCCTGATTTTCTCTCCTTTTGGCATTAAGGTTGACACCGGTTAGCTCCTTTCTCGATCCTTTCCATTTTGTGCTTTTGCCCTTGACAAAAGGGACAAAAATACATTCATAATGAGCCTCAAGCACGTTGTTCCCCGTTTCACCATGGCTTTGAGGCGTTCGGATGCCACAACAACACATAACAAAAACCTTTACGGCTTGAAAGGAGAATCACATGCCCGCAATAAAAGTTTTGCTCCCTTACAATTTCGCTACACAGGAAGAGAAGGCGCTGGACTTTGTTGTGAACATTTTTTCTCACGTAAAAGAGGCAAAGGTCACACTGTTTAATGCCTATCCGGCATTGCCCACCGTGGACATGGGCGCGTCTCCTGAGCTGTCTAAGATGAAGGGCCCTATCGCCTCCTTGTCCAAAGAGTTGGCAGAGAGAGAGGAGGGCCTAAAATCAGTTCGCCAGCATCTTATCGATAACGGTTTTGAGCCAGACAGAGTGGACTACATTTTTAAAGAGCGAAAAAAATCCGTGGCTGAAGAAATAGCTGACGTAGTTACAAATGGCCATTATAAGATTGTTGTCCTGAGCCGCCAACCAGTCAAAGTAACGCGCCTGTTTGCCAAGGGCGTGCACTCAAAACTCCTTTCCACGCTGAAAAATATCACCATATGCATAGCAACCTAATTTAAATGCTCTATGAGGAGGAAACCAATGAGCGATGAACACAAAATAACGATAGAGACATTTAAGACGGTCACCAAGGCTATTGCCCATTCGAATAACTTGGAGATCATGACTGCACACCTTTCTCAACTTCTGGTGGCTGCCCTGGAGATAAAGGCGTGTGCAATATATGTACTGGATCTGGAAACGAAGCGCCTGGAAATTATAGCTAGCTTCGGCCTTAGCCCCAAGTACTTGTCCAAGGGTCCCGTAATGGCGGACAAAAGCATCGCCGCCAATTTAGACGGCCGTGCAGTGATTGTAGAGGACGTAGCTAGTGACGACAACATTCAGTATCCCGACGAGGCTGCTAAAGAGGGGATAAAAGCTATCCTGTCTATCCCGATTACAGTATCCGGTTCTGTGCTGGGTGCTCTCAGGCTTTATCATAGTGATATATGGAAAATCTCTGAAGATGACCTGGACTCCCTTTACCTGCTGGCAGAGTGGGTGGGACTTGCCATGACCCACATCAGCCTATTGAAGGCCATTTATTCAATTGATGAGATCATCCACTTGGAGTTACCCATAAATATCGCTCCTAAATTGCACAAGCGTTAGGTATAGAGGCCCTTCACAGCATCCCAATTCAGGCAATCACGTGGCCTCTTATTGCCGAGTGCCTCAAGGAGATTTGCCACGGCTCGTTCGGCCATTTTTCTCCTGGTTTCAGAGGTTGCACTCCCAAGGTGTGGAAGCAACACCGTATTTTTCATACTTATTAACTCAGGATGAACGCGTGGTTCATGTTCATATACGTCGAGCGCCGCCCCGGCAATGGATCCGCTTTTGAGGGCCTCTACCAGTGCTTGCTCGGCTACAACCGCTCCCCTGGAGGTATTGACAAGAAATGCTCCTTCCTTCATAGCCTCCAACTCCACAGGCCCTATCATGTGGTAGGTCTGATCGGTCAGCGGCACGTGTAGGGATACAAAGTCTGACTCTCTCAGTAAATCCTTTAAATCCCTGTATATTACGCCTAGACGCTCCTCTTCGGGCCCAGGTATCCTGTTTCGCTTGTAATAAAGCACAGTCATCGAAAAACCCCTAGCCCTCCTTGCGACAGCCTTACCTATGCGTCCAAGGCCAACTATACCTAGAGTCTTCCCGCATACCTCAGTGCCAAGAAAACCAAAAGGCTTCCAGGACCCAAACCTCCCCTCTCGCACCATCTGATCTCCTTCAATAAGCCTCCGAGCCACGGCCAGTATCAACGCCATCGTAAGGTCTGCCGTGGCATCTGTAAGGACGTCAGGTGTATTGGTAACCAGAATGCCCTTTGAGGTGCAGGAAGCCACGTCTATATTATCGTAGCCGACTCCATAGTTAGCCACGACCATAAGCTCATCAGCTTCCTTTAAAAGGGCACGGTCCACAGCATCGGTTATAGTGCAGAGCAGCCCATGCTTACCCCTGATCAGAGCCCTAAGCTCCTCCGAGGATACGGGGAAGGTGCTGGTGGCTATGGTAACACGGTGTTGGCCTTCGATACTCGCCATAAGGTCATCGGGTAACGGAATGGTTACAAGGACTTCCACCTTTATCACCTCCAACGAAGCCCCACGGTCTTACCCGTGGTCCTCATTGCATGATGGGCCTCCGTCGAGCCTTAAGGCGTGGCTATCGGCCTGGGGGAAGTACTAGGGAAGGAATTTCCTGAGCCGCTCCATTTCATGGGAGCCCTATTCTATGCCACGACCAAGACGTATGGAAACGTCACCCCATTTAAAAGTTTTCTTCACACCGCTCCGGCCGATAACAATAAGGCTTCCCTCAGCATCTATGTCAACGGCCTGCCCCACCATTTTCTCATCTTGATCGATAACTTCCACCTCACGGCCGATCACGGCGGATCGTTTCTTGTAGGTGCTCAATATAAGGTCTGTTCTCCCACCTTCGAGCATACGGTAGTCATGCTCAAACCGTAACAATATGCTGGCCAGCAATCTTGTCCTGCAAACTCGCCGATCAGTCTCCCGCAATATGCTTGTCGCCTCGTGAGGCCCCTCGGCCTCCCGTCCAGGGGCCCAGTGAACATTGAGACCAATTCCAAGAATGACAAAGTCAAGTTTCCCTTGGGCCATAGAGAATTCTCCCAAAAGCCCTGCAAGTTTTCTATCGCCAACATAGACATCGTTTGGCCATTTTATTGTAGCCTTCAAGCTGCATTGCTCCTCAAGGACCTCAACCACGGCAATCGAGGCGGCACAATTGAGAAAAAACAGGTCCTGTACGCTCCCTCTGGGTCTCAGTAAAACTGAAAAAAGAAGATTCGCTCCAGGCTCAGAAAACCACTTTCTACTCATCCGCCCCTTCCCTGCACTCTGGTACTCGGCCACTACCACCGTGCCCTCGGGTGCCGCCCTTCCCTCCGCCAGTTCCCTTGCATACTTATTTGTGGAATCTACTTGCCCTCTATAAACAAGCTGCCCTTCGAACATCGACCCGGTCAGCATGCTTTTAAGAAGGGCCACATTGAGAGGTTTGTATGTGGAAATTGTGCGGCTCAACGCATATATCATCACTGCACTAACAAAAATGACCTCGCTTAGACCCATCAGGGTCTGGCCTGCAAAGCCCACACATCACAAAGGACACAAGGCCACCGCCCAGTGTAGCCCACTCAATGATACAGCTCGGGCTTAAGGGCTCTTGTCATAAGGTCCCGAACAGCTACCTTTGGGTCTTTTCCTTCATATAAAATTTGATAAACCTGCTCCGTAATCGGCATCTCCACACCGTGGCGCCTTGACAGCGCATAGGCAGATTTTGCTGTCCTGACACCCTCAGCAACCATTGTCATGGAGCGGGTGATTTCATCTATTTTCTTGCCTTTCCCTATCTCAAAACCAACAGTCCTGTTTCTGCTCAACTCTCCAGTACACGTAAGAACCAGATCTCCCATCCCGGAAAGGCCAGAAAATGTAAGAGGATTTGCGCCCATCGCGAGGCCCAGCCTGCTTATCTCAGCAAGGCCCCTAGTAATGAGGGCCGCCCTGGCGTTATGTCCAAATTTCAGCCCGTCAGAGGCACCTGCGGCGATTGCTATAACATTTTTCAGTGCCGAGGCCAGTTGCACGCCAATCAGGTCTTCTGATACGTAAATCCTGAAATATTCCCTGTAAAGGAACTGCTGCAGGTCCCTAGCCCTGTCCTGGTCCTTGCAAGCTATGGTTATTGCTGTGGGATAATGCCTTGAGACCTCCTTGGCAAAACTGGGCCCAGCGAGGCAGGCAAAGTGGTCTTCAGGGATCTGTGGCAGCACCTCTCGTGCAATTTCCGACATCAACATAAGGGTCTCGTTTTCAATCCCCTTTGTCGCACTGAGTATTACCGCATCCTTTTCAACAGCGCCCTGGAGGTTTATGAGCACCTCTCTGTAGACATGGCTAGGCACAACCATTAGTAAAAGATTTTTCCCTTCCACAGTACTCTTAATCTCGTTAAGCGCTCTCAGGTTTTCAGAGAGTTCGATACCCGGAAGAAAGCTGGTATTCATACGCTTATGGTTTATCTCCGAGCACACGTGTTGCTCTCTCGCCCATAAGTCCACACGATTGCCCCCTTCCGCAATCAGGTTTGCCAGGGTAGTTCCCCAACTCCCTCCACCTATTACAGCTACTTTGTAATTCAATCTTCTACGACCTTGGCCAGACCAACAACCCTCTGGCCTTCCTCTAAATGGATTAGTTTCACTCCCTGGGTGTTGCGGCCTATTACGGATATGTCCCCTGCCCTCACCCTTATTATCATGCCATGCTCGGTAACAACCATGACTTGATCATGATCTTTCACTTGGCACGAACCAACAACAAGTCCATTCTTGGCCGTGCATTTGATCAAAAAAATACCTTTCCCTCCCCTTGCCTGTACACGGAACTCTTCTATCTTGGTCCTTTTCCCGAAACCTCTTTCAGTGACTGTCAGCAATGTGGGACCGTCGCTTAACACCTCCATCCCCACGACTTCATCACCATCAGCAAGCCTTATCCCTATATTGCCTGCTGCCACGCGACCCATGGGCCTCAATTCCGTCTCATGGAACCTTATGCACTTTCCATGACGTGTGCTAAGGAAAATGTCCTGCTCTCCGTTGCTCAGGCGGACGTCAATTAACTCATCTCCATCATTAATTTTTATGGCAGCGATACCTATTGACCTTGGCCTGCTGAAGGCACTTAACTCGGTCTTCTTTACCAGGCCCCTCTTTGTAGCCATCACGAGATACTTGGCCGCGCCAAAATCCCTTACGGACAATGTGGTGGCGACTCGCTCGCCTTTCTGAAGGTTGAGAAGATTTACAATTGCCTTACCTCTTGCGGCCCTTCCCGCTTCGGGGATCTCGTGGACCTTCTTCCAGTGCACTCTGCCTTCTGTCGTGAAAAACAGAAGGTAGTCGTGAGAAGAGGCCACAAAAAGGTTTTCCACAAAATCCTCCTCTTTTATCTTCACTCCCATCAGGCCCTTTCCGCCCCTCCTCTGAGCCCTATAGAGGGTTATGGGGTTACGCTTTATATAGCCCCTGTGACTTATTGTGACCGCCATATCCTCTTCTGCTATCAGGTCCTCAAGGTCGATCTCACCTTCTTCATCCAGGATTTCTGTCTTCCTCTCATCGCCGTACTCATTTTGAATTTGCGCAACCTCATCCCTGATGAGCTGCATTACCATGGCTGGACTCGATAGTATGGCCTTAAACCTTTCAATATCTTTTATCAGTTCCTCGTACTCAGAGTTGATCTTCTCTCGCTCAAGTCCCGTCAACCTTTGTAGCCTCATATCCAAGATGGCCTGAGCCTGTACCGCTGAGAAATCAAACTCTGCAATCAATCTTTGCTTCGCATCTTTTGGATCAGATGAGGATCTAATCAACTCAATTATCTCATCAAGAAAATCAAGGGCCTTTTTCAGGCCTTCCAGGATATGGGCCCGCTCTTCGGCCTTTCTCAGATCAAACTTAGTCCGACGCAGGACCACCTCTTTTCTGTGGCTGAGAAACTGCTCGAGGATTTCTTTGAGGTTAAGAACAAGGGGTCTGCCGTTTACCAGTGCCAATAGGATGATGCCGTGGGATACCTCCATCTGGGTATACTTGTACAATCTGTTCAAGATGACCATGGCATTGCTGTCACGCTTGATCTCAACCACGATCCGCATTCCCTCTCGGTCGGACTCATCCCTGATATCCGAGATACCTTCAACTTTCTTTTCCCTCACTAGCTCACCTATCTTCTCCAGCAATCTCGCTTTATTTACCTGGTATGGAATCTCTGTGATTATGATGCGCTCCTTGCTGGCTCCTACCTTTTCCACGTAGGCCCGCGCTCTTATCTTGATAACGCCGCGGCCGCTTTCATAGGCCTCGCGAATGCCTTTCTGTCCGAGTATAAATCCCGCTGTAGGAAAATCTGGTCCCCGGACAACCCGCATAAGCTCTGCGGGCGAGGCTTCGGGGTTGTCAATCAACATCTTCAACCCCTCGCATATCTCAGTCAGGTTGTGGGGAGGTATGTTTGTTGCCATGCCAACTGCGATCCCAGCGGAGCCATTTATAAGGAGGTTCGGAATAGGGGTGGGCAGGACAACAGGTTCCACCAACGTGCCATCATAATTTGGAACAAAATCAACAGTCTCCTTTTCAATATCTCTAAGGAAATCCTGAGCCAGCTTTGTCATCCGAACTTCTGTATATCTCATGGCTGCTGGAGGATCACCGTCCACCGATCCAAAATTTCCCTGTCCATCTACCAGGGGATAACGCATAGTAAAGTCCTGTGCCATTCTAACAATCGTGTCATAAACTGCCGCGTCGCCATGTGGATGATATTTCCCGATTACATCTCCTACTACCCTCGCGGACTTTTTAAATGGTCTGTTATAGGTGTTGCGCAGCTCATACATGCTATAGAGCACGCGGCGGTGAACGGGTTTCAATCCATCTCTAACATCAGGCAAGGCCCTGCCCACAATTACGCTCATGGAATACTCCAGGTAGGACCTCTTCATTTCGTCTTCAATCTTAACTGACTCTGCCACTGCTTTGCCGTCCATGTGTGAACCTTCCTAGTAAAATAAAAATCGCCACTATATGGTATAAGGTTTACTTTTGAACTCTGAAGATGAGATCAAATATCCAACTCCCTAACCTCAAGGGCATTGTTTTGAATAAAGGCTCTCCTTGGCTCTACCTTATCTCCCATTAAAATGGTGAATATCTCATCAGCTTCCACGCCATCCTCTATTGTGATCTGCAAAAGGTTTCGTCGATTAGGATCCATAGTGGTAGCCCAGAGTTGCTCAGGATTCATTTCGCCAAGCCCTTTGTACCTTTGTATTGTGAGCCCCTTCTTCCCCTTTTCCAAAAGCAAGCTGACAAGCTCCTCGGGATCTTGAAGAGTTTTTGTCTCTCCGTTGAAGCTCACCGTGAATGGCTTGCCTGTAAGATCCCTGTAAGTGGATGAAACAGATATTATCTGTCTAAGTTCAGGACTGGAAATGAATCCCCAGTCGACCATAAACTCATGGGTAACCCCCGGCCCACTTGATACCTTGAATTCATGGTAGCCGTCTTCTTCCCTTATTCTTATATCAGTTATTTCAAAACCTTCTTCTTGTAGCTGGCTAAAAAGCTTGGCCATAAACTCTTTGTCCTTGAACTTCCGCCTGTCGTCTAATCCCACCCTAGCCAACCGATCTAAGAAGGTCTTCGCATAACCTTTTCTCACAAGCCTATCCATACCTTCATAAAGCTTTATCAGCCCCCTCAGAAATGAAATAAGTTTAACTCCCTGATATTCGCTTCCATTTTGGAGTGTAACGCAACCCTTCGATGAGACCCTCTTGAGCACAAATTCGTTAAACTCATCTTCATCCTTAAGATATCTTTCCTGTTTACCATCAACAATCCTGTACAGGGGGGGCTGAGCAACATATAAATAGCCCCTTTCAATCAACTCGGGCATCTGACGGAAGAAAAATGTCAGCAATAGTGTCCTAATATGAGAACCATCAACATCAGCATCGGTCATTATTATGACCTTATGATATCGAAGAGAATCTATGTTGAAGTCCTTGTCCCCTATTCCAGTTCCCAGAGCCGAGATCATAGTCCTGATCTCCTCACTTGACAGCATCTTGTCGAACCTGGCTTTCTCCACATTTAAAATTTTTCCCTTTAATGGCAGAATAGCCTGGAACCTTCGGTCCCTACCCTGCTTGGCTGACCCACCTGCCGAATCCCCCTCTACAATAAATATCTCGCTCCTGGCGGGATCACGCTCCTGGCAGTCCGCAAGCTTCCCTGGCAAAGAATGATCCGAGAGAACCCCTTTTCTTCTGGCTAATTCCTTGGCTCTCCTGGCTGCTTCCCTCGCGCGGGCTGCGTCTATTACCTTTGCAAGAATAGCCTTTATTACATTTGGATTTTCTTCGAAAAAAGCTGCAAGCCCCTCGTTTACCAGATTCTCTACGTAACCCTTAACCTCGCTGTTACCGAGTTTGGTTTTCGTTTGCCCTTCGAATTGAGGATCAGGCAGCTTAACACTGATCACTGCCGTAAGGCCCTCTCTGACGTCGTCACCAGTTAGTTTTCCTTTGAAATTTTTTGCAAACTGAGAACCCTGAAGATATTGATTAATGCTTCTTGTCAGCGCAGACTTAAAACCGATTAAGTGGGTTCCTCCCTCCTTTGTATTTATGTTATTGGCAAATGTGAATATATTTTCCTTATACGAATTGTTATATTGGAACGCTATCTCAGCTATTACTTTATTTTTCTCACCACATATATATATGGGCTCAGAATGGATAACTTCCCTATTCCTGTTAAGATACTCTACAAAGGAACGAATACCCCCTTCATAAATAAATTCCTTTTTCTTTCCACTGCGCTCATCTGATATACGAATTTTAACTCCTCTGGTCAGGAATGACAGTTCTCTCATCCTGCTAGCCAGAATTTCAAAATCAAAGTGAATATCTGAAAATATCGTCGGGTCAGGCCTGAAATGAATCTTGGTTCCTCTGCGCTTCGTTTCACCCAACACCTTAAGTTCGCTAACTTTTTGTCCCCGCTCAAACTTCTGAGTATATATCTTGCCGTTCCGATAGACTTCCACTTTCAGGAATTCTGATAAGGCATTGACTACAGATACGCCGACACCGTGGAGTCCTCCAGAGACCGTATAGGTCTTGTTGTCAAATTTTCCACCTGCGTGAAGTCTGGTCATTACCAGCTCTAGGGCAGGTATACCCTCCGTTTCGTGGACATCAACGGGGATTCCCCTACCATTATCCACAACTATTATACTTTCGTCCTGCAATATCTGTACATCTACAAGGTCACAATACCCCGCCAGTGCCTCATCAATACTATTGTCCACGACCTCATATACCAGATGGTGGAGACCTTCCGGGCCGGTATTTCCTATATACATGGCAGGGCGCTTTCTAACCGCCTCCAGACCTTCCAATACCTTTATTGCGGACGCACTATAATCAAATACCGCTTTACTCATAGCTCTATATCCTCATTGGCATGATCAATCCCAGGAATCCTTTGTCTGCATCCCCTTTGATTACACACGGTTTTGAATTATCAACAAAGCCCAGTTCTACCTGTTCGCTTTCCATATTCTGAAGAACATCAATAAAGTAGCGTGCATTAAACGCCAGTTCCAGTGGTTCATCGCTATAGTCCACCTCAATCTTCTCTTCTGCCTCACCCAGATCTGGATTTGTGGAATGAAGGTCTAGTATGCCGTCTGCGAGGGTTATCTTAACCGCCTTGTACCTTTCACTGCTAAGGATCAGCATCTTTTTCATGGCCTGAAGCAGAAATATCCTATCCACTTTAAACCTGTGCTGGGGGCTCTCGGGTATGACAGCCCGGTA
>Ga0256841_1003256_pt1 | contig 12239 bp, 7 predicted proteins | sample 356308metaG_FD_185971 | JGI IMG/M metagenome (GOLD analysis project Ga0256841, IMG submission 185971) | Hydrothermal vent microbial communities from Mid Atlantic Ridge, Atlantic Ocean - 356-308 | ecosystem: Environmental > Aquatic > Marine > Hydrothermal vents | place: Atlantic Ocean: Mid...
TTTACTGAAGGATTCGGTGTCTCTTTTGAAAATGCGGGAAAATGGATCACCGAAAACGATCCGCGCTTTTCGTTCGTATATATTGACAGCCCCGATGATTACGGACATAAATACGGATGGGGCTCAAAAAAGTATATTCAAAGGATTGAACAGGTTGACAGTATAATAGGTAATTTTATTGACGTTCTTAAATCGGCCGGGATGTATGATGATACCTATTTTCTGGTTGTTACGGACCACGGCGGCAAGGACCAGGGACATGGAGGATTGAGTATGAATGAAATAGAAGTACCTGTAATAATTTCAGGACCGGAAACTATCAAAAACAGAGTTATTGAGCAACCAAACAATGTTTTTAATACTGCCTCAACAATCCTTTATCTGCTCAACATACCTCAGCCGATTGAATGGATCGGCAAACCTGTTACCGGAGCTTTAAAAAAGGAAAAGAAAATGTCATCTCAAAACAAAAACGAGTATATTCCTAAACCTTTTTTCTCAATCAATAGCGGCATTTATTCCAAGGCACAATTAGTTGATTTTTCCGTTAGTCAGCCCGGTTGCCAAATACATTTCACGTTGAACGGCAAAGACCCGGATATTAACTCACCGTTGTATAAAGATCCCGTTCTTCTGCTGAAGACAGTAACACTAAAAGCGGCAGCATTCAGAGATGGCTCACCATCAGATGTTTCGGAACTTGTTTTTAAAAGGACTTTGGAAATTAAAAGTGCCGACCTTAAATACGATCCTTTACCCGAATATTCAGGTATGGGAGCATATTCCCTCATCAATAAAAAAGAAGGAGGTCAGGACTTCCATAATAAGGAATGGCTTGGATTTCAGGGAAATAATTTCGAAGCAACACTTTATCTTGGCATTTATAAAAAAAATATTAAAAAGGTGACATTGGGATGTTTTAAGGATGAAAATTCTCGAATTTACCTTCCCGATACTATTGAAGTTTTCACATCTTTCAGCGGAAAGGATTTCATCAAAGTTGAAGAGATCAATTCCGGTCAACTTAATAAAAGTACGGTAAAAGGAAGAAACGAGTTGACTGTCAATTTAAAGGATACACCGGCAAAATATCTGAAAATAATTGCAAAAAATCGTGGAAACTGCCCCGCCGGACATCCCGGAGAAGATGAAAAATGCCGGCTCTTTATTGATGAAATTATGATTGAGTAACAAAATATACTTATGCTGAATGAAATACAAAAATCTTCGAGTTATATCTACTATAATTCAGGCAATTACATAAAATAGAACTTGTAAAGTTTACGATGTGAAACAAGTCCGTACGATGCGTTACATTTTAATTAAATATGGAAATTGTTCATTCGTGCATTCGTGGCATCAATAAATAACAAGGATCAAAATATTAGTTAAATCGAAATATATGAAAAAGCTATTTATCCCTTTATTTCTTACGGTAATTGCATTGAGTTTTGCCTGCAACAGAGACTCGAAAAAAGAGGCAAAGAAACCCAACATTATTTTTATTATGGCTGATGACCTCGGCTATAATGAAGTTGGAGCCTATGGCCAAAAAATCATTAAGACTCCCAACATTGACAAACTTGCCGAAGAAGGTATGAGATTTACCGACCATTATGCAGGAAGTCCAGTTTGTGCACCCTCGCGCTGTGTTCTGCTAACGGGATTACATCCAGGACATGCCTACGTTAGAGGAAACTACGAGTTGGGTGGTTATCGTGATGACAATGAAGGCGGACAACTGCCGCTTCCACCGAATACTAAAACGCTCGGCACTTTTATGAAAGAGAATGGCTACGTTACCGGAGCCATCGGAAAATGGGGACTTGGATTTGCTAATAACAGTGGCCGCCCCAACAAGCAGGGATTCGACTATTTTTACGGATATCTGTGTCAGAAACAGGCACACGACTATTACCCCACACACCTTTGGGAAAACAATCATTGGGATACTTTAAGAAATGCAGCCTATATTCCCCACGAGAGGCTGAAAGGCGACCCGCTTGATCCCAAATCCTATGACCGCTATAAAGGACCCGACTATTCTATGGATAAGATGATGGAAAAGGCTGTAAAATTTATCAGGGATAACAAAGATACCTCTTTCTTTCTGTACGTTCCCTTTACCGTTCCGCACCTTGCATTACAAATTCCGGATGATGAACCTTCGCTTGAATATTACAAAAAAACCATTCCCGATTCCGTTTATACGGGCAATAAAGGCTATCTGCCCAACATGTATCCCCGGGCGACTTATGCAGCTATGGTAACAAGAATGGACAGGGAAATCGGAAAGATAATGTCACTGCTTAAAGAGCTTGGGCTTGACGATAATACGGTGGTCTTTTTCACAAGTGACAACGGCCCTACTTTCAGCAGATTAGGAGGTTCCGACTCATACTTTTTTAAAAGTGCAGGCACTATGAAGGGTTTGAAAGGCAGTGTTTACGAAGGAGGCATAAGAGTACCGATGATAGCCAGGTGGAAAGGAAAGATTCAACCCGGGACAGTTTCGGATCACATCTCGGGATTTGAAGATTTTTACGTAACTTTTGCAGATATAATCGGAGCAAGCCCTGATAAAAAAACCGATGGCGTCAGCCTTGTGCCGGTTATGCTCCAACAGGATAACGTTAAAAAACATCCCTTCATTTACAGGGAGTTCCCGTCCTATGGAGGTCAAGTTTCAGTACGTATGGGTGACTGGAAAGCCGTACGGCAAAAACTTAAAAAACACCCTGATGCTCCCATTGAACTTTATAATCTGAAAGACGATATCGGAGAAACAAATGATGTTGCAGCTCAGCATCCCGATATTGTGGAAAAAATGAAGGTAATTATGGACACATCGCACGTCAAATCCGAATATTTTCCGTTTCCGGCATTGGACAGCCTAAAACAAAGTCGTTAAAACAGAATTCTCAACTTTAAAGCGGCCAGTCTCAAAAAGACACGGAATTCCAAATATTAGAAATAGTTTGTCAAAATGAGAAAAAAAAATCCGGCGAAAAATTATTAATAAATAGTTAATAACTCCCGCATCTCTGTAATAAAAGGGATAAAGCGCTATCGTTGTGATAAATCAACCGTAATATTTTACTTATGGAACCATATTTGCCTTGCTGAATTCGGTTAAATAGGTCTGAATTAATACTGTAAATTATTTTTTGTTTTTACCAAAAATAAAAACGGAGGTTGGTATTTAGAATGGTTACTAAAGAGGAATCTGTAATAAATGAGTTGAAACTTCGCATAAAACTTCTCGAAAAGCAAAACGAACAGATGGCTGAGGGGATGGACGAGAAGCTATTGCTGTGGCTTGTTACGGAAATCATAACCCAGGCTGACAACAAGGATAAATTGTTGTATCAGATACTGGAAAGGATTTCGGTAATCCGTAATATACCAATCAGTCTGTGCTGTGCAATTGAAAACAATGACTATAAAATCATATCCGGTTACCCCTCTACAAACCTTACCAACACTGATGATTGCCTCTTTTCCCTGTCCACATCGCTTATTGAGAAATTAAAAAACGGCCCGTCCTATATTTCGGGAAAGGACATGACAAAAGCCGGCTTTGTAATGAATTCAGACCTTAACATCGAACCCGAACTAATTTCAATATTTCCCTTTCATTGCAGACCTATACCTTTCGGATTCATCGTTTTTATTGAAACTGAGCCTTCCGACAAAAATATTGAGATGTTCGGGAATGTTATATCAAGGATTCTCACCATTGCCACCGACAAAATTGACAAGCTGGTTCTGCTGGAAGAGCAGACAAAACCCGAAGTGGCTACAGGCATCAAAATAAAGGAGGAAAACCTTGAGCTATACCACTTTAACAAACAACTAAAGAAGGAGATCCGCGAGAGAAAGCTAAAGGAAAAAGAGCTTAAGAAAAAAATTGAGATAACCAAAAACAATGATGAACTCAAGACAACTCTTCTCAACAATATCAGCCATGAGGTCAGAACTCCTTTAAACGGGATTCTGGGTTTTTCGGAGTTACTCCGTCAGAACGGCATTTCAAAAGAAGAAAAAAACAAGTACATCAACATCATTAAAACCAGCGGCAGGTCCATTCTCAAAATAGTTGATGATGTTCTTGACCTCGGCAGAATCGAAACAAGGGATATTGAATTACATATGGAAGAATTTCCCGTAACTCATTTCCTGAATGAATTGTACAACAGCTATAAGGAAGACGATCTCTACAAACAAAAAGAGAAGAAGCTGGAACTACGTCTTAATGTTAATATCAGCAGCAGCACCATAATTCGTACCGACAAAAGGCGGCTGAAGCAAATACTTGACAATCTCATTGGCAATGCTCTCAAGTTTACAGAGGAGGGATATGTTGAGATTGGTTGCAGGGTAAAAGAAAAGGATTTTACCGACAACGGATGGAAAGACCTTCTGTTTTTTGTTAAGGACTCCGGCATCGGAATCCCTAAAAAATTGCAGGACGCAGTTTTTGAGAAGTTTATGAAAATAGAGTACGACATTTCAAAACATTACGGGGGAACAGGCCTCGGGCTTACCATTGCAAAAAAAATCGTCGAAAAACTGGGTGGTAAAATATGGCTCAACTCCTCCCTCGGTGAAGGTACTGAATTGTATTTCACCTTGCCTGAATCCGTATTCATCCCGGCAAAGCAGGAGCCGTCACTATCAACGATAGAATTAAAAAACAAATATAAGTGGGCAGGCAAAACAGTTCTGGTCGTTGAAGACGACGAGATGAGCCTGATTTTTCTTGATGAGATATTAAAACCAACCGGTGTTCGCATTCTACATGCCGCAAACGGACAATTGGCTGTTCATATGATAAAAAATCATCCGGAAATAGACCTGGTGCTTATGGACATCAAACTACCTGAAATGGACGGGTTTGAGGCCACAAGAAAAATCAGGGAGATGAAAGAAAAACTGCCCGTAATAGCCCAGACAGCTTACGCTATGGCCGACGATAAAAGAAAAAGTATTGAAGTAGGCTGCTCCGACTATATTACAAAACCTGTCAACAGACAACTTCTCCTGAAAACCATGGACAAGTTTTTAAATCCTGAAGCGGAATAACCCCGAATAATTAAAAAATATCATAGGTCATATCCTCTTCGGGAGGTAAGTTCTTCAACGTGATATAATGCAACGTTTTCATTGCATTCACAATCCGCAATCCCCAGTGAGTCGCAAATAACCGCTTAAGCTCAAAAACCGCATTCTCTTTAGCATCAAGCGTGTTTTTTTGATATAACATTAAAAAATCCTTCAAATCCTGATATATATCCGCAAAATGTTCTCCCAGACTTCCTTTTATGGGATCCGGATTATTTATATCACTATTATCAATAAACCAAAACTCATCATCAGGCTGAAATTTATTCCTCAACTCATTAAACAAAATCTCCCAATCCCCTTCTGTCACAAACCTTTCGTTAGCTTCCGGGTTTTCAACTTCGACGTCGGGGAGTAATGCACCTTTTATGTAAAGCAAGGGACAAACTTTTTGCAGGTAATCTATTGTTTCGGTTTTGGAATAAGTTTCTATTTTTGCAAAAAAAATACAAAAATCGTTGGCAACGGTTATCATTTCAAAAACGTTTTTTGAATATGCGGGATGATTGGGTATCTCTGACATTTTTGTATATATTTAGATGTTAGAATATAATTTGCAAAAATCTGAAATTTTTGTAATAAAAAGTTGCTTTTGACGTTAAAATTAACTAATTTTGAAAAAACAGTAATTATTATGTTTAATATGGACAAAAGAGTGCTGAAGAAAAGCATATACGACGAGTGTGAAAAAGCGCAGATGAAAAAGATTAAACATCTGGAACAAGCTATGGCTGAAGCTGAGAGGGCTGCCCATGAAGATAAGAATACAACAGATATGTTCGACTCACATATGATGCAACTTATCAGGAAGAGAGATATGTTTGCCCAACAACTTGAACAGGAACTGGCGAACCTGAAAATACTTCACCGTGTGGACCAAACAATTCACCACGATAAAGTGGAATTCGGTGCTGTGGTGATAACCGATATTCAAAAGGTTTTTATCTCCATCGGACTTGGTAAGATTATTGTCGACAGCGACACCTATTATGCCATCTCTCTTAAAGTACCTTTCTTTCAGGCTATGGAGGGTAAAAAGGTTGGTGACACTTTTGAGTTCAGGGGTAAACCCATAAAAATACTTGATATTTTCTAAAATGCATTGTGTAATTCTACAAAAGAATTATTTTTGACCGTTTTTAATTACTGAAAATGTTTAAAATAATTGGTTCTCTGTTAAGGCAGTTTGTTTTTTACATACTGTTCATTGCGGTTGCACGTGCAATTTTCCTACTCTATTATATCAAAGATATTGTCCGGGATGGTATTGGCTTCGGTGAACTGCTGTCAACATTTCCCCACGCACTCAGGCTTGATGCGGTAGCGGCAAGTTATATGATAATCATTCCGTTCTTTATTCTTGTTATACAATCGGTTTATAGCCCAAAGTGGCTTAATGTTGTCAATAAGGTCTATACCGTTATTATTCTCTCGGCATACTCTTTAATCACCACTGCCGAACTGGGTATTTACGGCGAATGGAAAACTAAACTTCCTGCAAAGGCTCTTAATTACCTCCATCATCCCGATGAAATTTATAATACCGCTCCCACGTGGACTTTCATTTTGCTGATAACCGTTTTTATTATTCAGGTTGCCGGCTCTTTTTATCTTTATAATAGGTTCTTTTACAGAAATCTCCATAATGTAAAACGTAATTTTATTTTCACGGCACTGTTCCTCATTCTCACACCGGGTTTTATATTAATCGGGCTTCGCGGAGGTATTCAGGAGATAGTTATTGTACAAAGCGATGCATATTTCTCGAAGCATAACATCCTGAACATTGCAGCGACAAACTCGGGCTACAACTTTATGCAAAGCTATTTTGAGAACAGAAACAATATGGATAAAAATCCGTTTGATTATTACGACTTGAGTGAGGCAAAACAAACGGTCAAAAAATTATATGAAGTACCTAAAGATACGACAATCAGGTTTTTAAAAGTAAAAAGACCCAACATTGTTTTTGTGATTCTCGAAAGCTGGTCGGCTGATCTTTTGGAAGAGCTTGGCGGCAGAAAAGGAATAGCACCCGAGATGTCGAAACTTGCAAGTAAAGGGCTGCTATTTACAAATATATATTCCAGTTCCGAACGCTCGGAACAGGGAATTGCCTGTCTTCTCGGTGGTTTTCCCGCACATCCCATAAGTTGCGTTACCATACAACCGGATAAATATAAACGTACTCCAAATCTCAATCATGTACTGAAAAACGAGGGATACTTCTCCTCATATTATTTCGGCGGTCAACTTATTTACGGCAATATGAAAGGATATGTCTATTACAGTGGTTTTGATCGCATTACGGAAATATATGACTTTCCGTCGGATATTCCGCAAGGAAAACTCGGTGTTCACGACGCCTGGGTATTCAACAGGCAACTATCAGAAATAGGAAAAGATAAAAGACCCTTTTTCAGTGTAATATATACTTTAAGCACACACGCACCTTTTGATATGCCGATGAAACATCGAAAGTTTGTGGATGACCACTATCAAAACCTTTATCTCAACTCCGCATTTTATGCCGACAGCGTCATAGGAGATTTCATCGAAAAAGCAAAAACAAAAGATTGGTACGACAATACTCTCTTTGTTTTTATACCCGATCATAGTCACGATACCTATAAAAAATGGGCCTACCCCTCCCCCGGCTATTGTAAGACTTTCATGCTGTTTTACGGCAATGTCCTGAATGATGATTTCAAAGGCAAAACCATTGATAAACTTGCATCGAATGTGGACTTTTCCGCAACATTGCTTTCACAAATGGATATTAATGCAACGCAGTTCCAATGGAGTAAAAACATTATGAATCCCTATACAAAAGAGTTTGCATATAACTCTTTCGAAGAAGGAATCGGGTGGATTCGTCCCCGGGGCTATTTCTTTTACGACAACAACTACAAAACATTCCGCAGCATCGAACTGCCCGACAGTCTGAAAGCTCAAACAATAAAAGAGGGCAAATCATTTATACAGGTTGTGTTTCAGGATTATATGGATTTATAGATGTTGCATCCGGGACAACTGACACGATGGGAAATACGGTGAGTCAGTTATATGAGTTTTCCTTTGTATTTTCTTTGAGCCTTCGTGTCTTTGTGGCTAATTTTCCGCTATTTTGCAACTAAGACTCAAAGATACTAAGAACCACTATGGCATCATGGATTGATGCAATAAACTCATACCCAATAATATGTAAAATCAATATTTTTACTGCGAAACTTCAGAACCTTATCACGCTCAATTACCTTTCTAAGGTAGTATTGACGACCTTTCTACCCACCACAAACAGCGGCAGATATATCACAATGACAATCAACGAAAACAGCAATCCGCCTATGGAACCGGCCGCCAGGGCAAACCAGAAAACATCATTTCCGCCGTAAAGCACAAAAGGCAGCAGTCCGAGAATAGTGGAAAGTATGGTCAAAAGTATGGGAATTATCTTGTTGTCGAAAGCTTTCCGGTAGAGTTTAACCATCGGGATATTCCTTTTTGAAAACTTTCGTTTCAGTGCGTTGAACTCGTTTATGATATATATTGCCGAATTGACCACAAGCCCGCTTAAAAGCACGAAAGATGCATATCCGCCCTGGTCGAAACTGAAGTCGAACCAGTAGAATGTCAGGAAAATACCGGTGAATGAAAGCGGTATTATTATTACAATTGCAAGAGGCTGCCTCAGCGACTCGAACAAAACCGCACATATCATAAATATCAGGGCAATAACTATCAGCAACAATCCGTATTGCTTTTCCACCTCATCTCCTAACCAATAATATGTTGACTTCTCGGCATAATAGCCCAGCGGCATCTCATCTTTCATCTCGTTCAAGACCTTTTCAAGATATTTGTTTCCGAATTTAAAGCTTCCGAGGTAGTTATATTTTACAAGCCTGAGATAATTTTGATTTTCTTTATAAATAGACTGGCTGGCTCGTTGTTTTGTTATGCCGGCAAACTCTTTCAGCTTAAATCCCGAGGTATCAATGGGGGTGTTCATAATGTTCCACACATCGGTATTTCGTTTTGAGTCAGGTTTAATATTTATATTTACAAGGTCCTTACCGGCAAACAGCGACAACGGTACACCACCGGAAGTGTTGAATCTGTTTATTCCGGCAAGTATAACAGGCAAACCCGTTTTGTGCAACGCCAGCTTCTCTTTATCAACATCAAGAATATATTCATACTCGGCATACCTCTCCCACCAGTATTTTCCGCCTGTAACATCAACATCCTTTATTCGCGGATGTTTCAATAGTTTTGCCTTTAATTTTAACGCCTGACGATACAACTCGTCATAATTGTATCCGTACATCGAAACACGGTAATTCACCTGATCCGACACTCCGGTGGAATTGGAAAACCCTTTTCCCACACCGTAAATATTCCAGCTTATCCCTCCGAGATCAAGACTGCGCGATATCAGGCGGGCTTTTAAAATGTACGGAAACGAACTGTTTTCAAACTCTTTTTTGAAAAAAATTGACATTGAGGCATTTTGCGGACTTGATATCCTTGTTATATATTTATCAATCTCGGGAAATTGCGACAAATAATTCTCAACTGTCAGGTAAACCTCATTCATCTGACCTAAAGTGGAACCCTTCGGCATTGATGCGGAAACATATAGCTTTGTCTGCTCGGGCCTTGAATAGTTATAGCCCTCATAAACATAATTCACGAACAATCGCAGGCTTCCGCCGAGTATCTTATTAACCCAGGGTCTGGCATTTTCGATATACCAATCACTACCCAATGTCTTATTGTAAGCCGTATCATACCACTTGTCACCCTCAAGTTTATTGGGCAACAAAAAAACCGGTAACCCGAAAACAATTATTACAACGATAATGGCAACAACCCTGTGGTTCAGCAAAAAAGTAATTGTACGCTCGTAAAGTTTTCCGCTTTTAACTATCAGCCTGCGCCTCCGGAACATTGTTTTGGCAGACTTAGACTTCAAAGGTATATAATACAGTAGAGCCGGTATAAAAAACAGCGATATGACAAGCGAAACGGCAAGATTAACAATAATAATGCCCGCAAAATCCCAAAGGTTAAGTTTAATGTTTTCCGGCAAAAACCAAATTATTGTCAATGCGGCTATAGTTGTAAGCGTAGAAGCAAGCAATGCCGTAAATACTTTGATATTCCCCTTGTGACGGATATGATCAATCATCACTATCGTGTTGTCAATAATAAGTCCGAGTGAAATGGTAACACCGGCAAGTGAATATAGGTGTATCTCGATACCAAGAAAATAATATAGTGCAAAGCTGATGGAGATGTTCGACAACAACCCTATCAAAATAATAAATAAATACCTGAAACTAAGACTGATAATCAAAACAAAAAGGAGTAATATCACTATTGTGAATGCGGTACGACGGCTGATTTTCGTTAGTTCATCCTTTATATATTCGGTGGAATCGTAGCTAACGAATAACTCATATCCCGTCGGGAGTGTTTTCCCGATATTCTCAATTTCCGCTTTCACTCTTGAAGCCACAATAATATTGTTTGCCCCTTTAACGGGATAAACAACCAAATTAATAGTATTCAAACCGTTTATCCTGTAGTACGATGAAGGATCACGCTCTTTTTGTTTCACGGTTGCTATGTCCGTCAAATAAATAACCCGCTGCCCTGTTTTCTTGACCGGAATTTTACTCCATTCGGGTTTGTCGGCAGGTGAGACAATATTCACCGTGTAATAATTTTTAGCATCTCCCCTTATTTCATAGGCATACCCAACCTGCGTGCCCGCAAAGAAATTATTAATTGCCTGCGCTATTTCCGAAGTGGAAATATGGAGCGTTTGCAATATGTCGGGATTATAAAGCACCTGCCACTCCACAGGTGAAGCACCGTAAACACTTATCCTGTCAACACCCGCAATCTCCGATAAGCGTTTTTTAATATTATCTTCGGCATACTTTTGAATTCGCCAGGGAGCCTCAGGCCCGTTAAGAGTATATGAAATGAGCGAGCGGTCGTTGTCATCGTCGTCGGGACGGTTCATCGTTATTTGGGGATAGGTAACCTGTTCCGGAAAATTTCCGTAAATACGGTGCATTGCAGTAGCCGTCTCAAACCTGACCTCATCCATATCAGCATATTTATCAAATGTAACCGTGACAGACGCCCTTCCTTTTGATGATACGGAACTGACCTTTTCAACACCCTTGATCATACTTACGGCACCCTCTATCAAAGAGGTCACCTCCCGCTCCATGTTCTCAGGTGAAGCATTGTGCCAGTAGCATTCCACAGTAAGCGAGGGCATAAACCGCGACGGATTGAGCCTTAACGAAAGCTTCGGAATAAAAGCAAGTCCGATTACGGTCAGTGCAATAAAAATCACAATAACCTGAAAGGGTGCTTTAATTATTTTCCGGTTTTCCGGCATAACGGGTCATTTAATTCCGGCTCAAATGTACAAAATATTTTTTCAAAACATCTTTTGTTGATGACCATAATATTTTTTCCCTTAGTATATCCCGAACAGCCCTTTGAAAGAGACGGCCTCGTACTTCGGGCTTTTTCGGTGTATTACTTGTTGGTGACAACACCAACAAGGGGTAGAGAGTGGCTTGATCTCACACTTCGGGCTCTTTGGATGACTAGCGAAGCTGCAATTCGGATGATTTACCCCTCTAAATCTCCCCTGAAGGTGAGACTAATGAAAGATTTGTCGAAAAATGAAACCTCTGAAGGAAAGCTAACATCTTTGTGATGAAAAAAATAAACACTAAAACTCAAATGACACTAAATCCCACAAAAGGTAATTCATTACCAAATCTCTAAACCGGAAATCTTTGGGATTCTTTATCATTGTAGGATTGCAAATCCTGAAAATATCAGGTTCGGGATTGGGAAATCCCGAACAGCCCGGCGAATGACACAGCCTCATACTCCGGGCATTGTGGTCGCAATTACTATTATTGTGGTGGAAAAATAGTGGAATCCAATCCTTTTTTGCAAAAAACCATATAAATTGTTTGGATGTTAACAAATATTTTCATACAATTGCAAACGAAAAGAAAAAATTCAAATGCCATGAAACATTTCTTAGCCGATATAATGGAAACATACAAAGG
>Ga0256841_1003257_pt1 | contig 12238 bp, 10 predicted proteins | sample 356308metaG_FD_185971 | JGI IMG/M metagenome (GOLD analysis project Ga0256841, IMG submission 185971) | Hydrothermal vent microbial communities from Mid Atlantic Ridge, Atlantic Ocean - 356-308 | ecosystem: Environmental > Aquatic > Marine > Hydrothermal vents | place: Atlantic Ocean: Mid...
GCCATCCCCTCGGAACTCATGGAGAGCGAGTTCTTCGGCCACCGCAAGGGCAGCTTCACCGGCGCGGTCGGCGACAAGGAAGGCCTGTTCCAGGCCGCCGACGGCGGCACCCTGTTCCTGGACGAGGTGGCCGAGCTGCCCATGCCCATGCAGGTCAAGCTGCTGCGCGCCATCCAGGAAAAAGCCGTGCGCCCGGTCGGCGCCCAGAAAGAGATTCCCGTCGACGTGCGCATCCTGTCCGCCACCCACAAGGACCTGGCCGGCCTGGTGGACGAGGGCGGCTTCCGCCAGGACCTGTTCTACCGCATCAATGTCATCGAACTGAAGGTGCCCAGCCTGCGCCAGCGCCGCGAGGACATCCCCCTGCTGGCCGGCCACATCCTGGCCCGGCTGGCCGCGCAGAACGGCGTGGAGGTCCCCGCGTTCAGCGACGCGGCGCTCGAGGCCCTGCAGCGCTACGCCTTCCCGGGCAACGTGCGTGAGCTGGAAAACATCCTGGAACGCGCCATGACCCTGTCCGAAGGCCAGGCCATCCAGCCGGAGGACCTGCAACTGCCACAGATCGACCCCGCCGAGCAGCAGGCCGCCGGCCTCGACCAGCCGCCCCCGCCGCCGGAAGGCGTGCCGCTGGAAGACTACCTGGACAACATCGAGAAACAGGCCATACTCAACGCACTGGACCAGACCGGCCAGAACAAGACGGCAGCGGCGAAACTGCTGGGCATCACTTTTCGTGCCCTGCGCTACCGACTGAAGAAGCTCGGACTGGAATGACCCGTCGGCGCCCGCCGGGCCAGTGAAATGTGACGCTCCACGTCACCCCCCGACCCACCAGGGTCACCCCGAACCGCGGGATCCAGGGACGGATCCCCTGAAAACTCAAGGAGGAAACCCATGCAAGCACCCTTCCCCTGACCACGCCCCCCGGCCTATCTGATTGACAGGCGGCCAGTTTCAAGATTCCCCGCCGGCTGCCGTCAACAATCGGCGCCCGGCGTGCGGAAACTGGCACGGTTGCTGCTTTACCCAGGGTAGCCATCAAAATCCGGACTGACCCCGGCCACCCGCCGGCCAGCAGGATGCGGCTTCCGATCCGTAACGCCATTGACGTAACGTTAACGTTTTAGTGAGGAATCGACCATGAAGAAAGTACAGCAGGGTTTCACCCTTATCGAACTGATGATCGTGGTGGCGATCATCGGCATTCTGGCCGCGATCGCCATTCCGGCGTATCAGGACTACACCGTTCGCACGAAAATCAGTGAAGGCCTGTCGCTGGCCGGCGGGGCCAAGGCTGCCGTAGCCGAGACATTCCAGAGCACCGGCTCCTGGCCCACCTCCAACGCCGCCGCGGGCCTTGCCACCGCTGGATCGATTTCCGGCAACAACGTCAGCCAGGTTGCGGTAGGTGCCAACGGTGTTATCACGATCACCTACACCGGCGCTCCCATCGGCGGCAGCACCATCACCCTGAGGCCAACCGATGCCACCGGCTCCATCACCTGGGCCTGTGCATCCACCATTGCCGACAAGTACCTGCCTGCGCAGTGTCGGTAACATGCGGCTGACCGGCTTCACTACCTGAATAGCCGGTCAACCATCGGGACGCACACAGGCCCGGCAAACCCTCGGTTCGCCGGGCCTGTGTCACTTTCACACCGACCGAATCAGGCCAGCACGACAGCGGGAGGCATTGCCATGGACCAGAGGAAGATGCAGGGGTTCACGCTCATCGAGCTGATGATCGTCGTTGCCATTGTCGGCATTCTTGCCGCCATCGCCATCCCCGCCTACCAGGACTACACTACCCGGGCGAAAATCGCCGAGGGCATCACCGTCGCCGCGGGGGCCAAGACGGCCGTATCCGTAACCCGCCAGGCCACCGGCACCCTGCCAACCAGCAATGCCTCTGCGGGACTGCCTTCGCCATCCAGCATACGGGGAAACTATGTAAGCCAGGTGGCCGTGAACGGCAGCGGCATCATCACCATCACCTACAGCGCACCTCCCGTCAACGGACAGACCCTGCTTTTGACGCCCGTCTTCAGCGGCGGATCGCTAACATGGCAATGCAGCAGCGCAACCATCTCCGTCCAGTTCCTGCCGTCGGACTGCAGACCCTGAACCCAGATGGAATCGCACGGACCGCGCCCACGAAACGATCTGCCTTCCGGCCTTGCTCTGTTGTTGGCACTGGCCCTGTGCTGGCAACTCTATTCACCCGGCCTGACCGGACCCTTCGTTCTCGACGACGCGCCCAATATGCATCCTCTTGCAGAGGCCGTGAAGAACGCCTCGGCGGACGAAGGACTGCTGGAATACATCACCAGGGGCGAAGCCGGCCCAACCGGCCGACCGGTCTCCCTCGCATCGCTGTATCTGGACGCTCTTTCGGGTCTTGATCAGGCCACACGATTCAAACGCACCAATATACTCATTCATCTGCTGAACGCCACCCTGATCGCGCTGCTGTTTCAATTGCTGACTTCCGCCTATACGAACAAGACGCGCACCGGGTGGATCGCGGTAACCGCCGCCGTTATATGGATGCTCCACCCATTATCGGTGTCTACGGTGTTGTATGTGGTACAGCGCATGACACTGCTCATGACCACTTTCTCGCTCTGCGCACTCACCGGCTATCTGTATGGACGCCAGTTGCTGGCATCCCGCCCCGCCCTTGGATACGCATTGATGTCGGCATCCATCCTGGTGTTCGGATCGCTGGCCGTCCTGTCCAAGGAGAACGGCGCGCTGGTGCCGCTCTATTGTCTGGCCATAGAGCTCACCATACCGAACACGCGGTCTGCCCACCGGAACGCGCCAGCCGCCCAGTGGCGATTTCTTTTTCTGTACACCCCGCTACTGCTCCTGATCGCCGGCGTACTGGCCGAGTGGGGAAGCTTCTCGCGTTCCTACGAGCTCCGTGAATTCGATCTGGCCCAGCGGCTGACGACGGAATTTCGCGTGATCGCCGACTATATCCGTGCAATCTTCCTGCCGTCACTGCGCGATGGATCCGTATTCCATGATGATTACCCGATACTCTCGCCCGACGGCAGAACCATATTTTATGCTGCGGCGTACGGGGCCTTATTCGCATTGGCCGTGCACCTGCGCCGGAAACAACCCTTGTTCAGTCTTGCGGTACTCTGGTTCACGGTGGGCCACTCCATGGAATCGACCGTGCTGCCCCTTGAACTCTATTTTGAACACCGGAATTACCTTCCCATGTCGGTTCCACTGCTCGCGTCAGTAGTCTATGCAGGTTCCTTGCTGCGCCCCTATCCGGCCCTGAAGATGATTACCGGCGTATCCGTCATCACGGGCGTCGCGCTGCTGCTTCATCAGCAGACCACCTTGTGGGGCGACCGGGACCTGTTGGCGGAAGTCTCCGCCCGCAACCACCCGTACTCGGTTCGCGCACAGCAATTCCTGGCCTCGAACCTGGCCGAGCAAGGCGATTACCGCTCAGCGGCCCGGATCATACGCCGGATACATACCAGACATCCCGAAAACGCAGGACTAATCGCCCAACTTGCGCAGCTGTCCTGCCTTTCCGGTGAGCACTCACCGCGCTACCTGGAACAGCTGGTAACAGCGGCACCGGACACCGTCTATGACAATGCACTCCTTACGACGCTGGTCGTATTATCCGACATGTCCAAACCGAATGGGTGCTACGAGGGGAATCGTGACCTACTCATTGAAGCGGTGGCCGCCCTCCGAAACAACCCGGCCTACCAACTCCCCGGAACTCTCGGTACAATTTACTACCTGGAAGGCGGAATATGGGCGAACGAAGGCCGCCTGAATGAAGCGATGCATGCGCTGGACAAGGCATTCGAAATGAATCCGGACCCGAACATTCCCCTGCTCCAGGCCACCTGGCTGGCGACGGCGGGCCTGCCGGACGCCGCTTCCCGGTATGTCGACCAGGCGGAACTCGCGGCGCGTTCGCGCGTGTGGAGCTCCAGACGCGAGCTGACGAACATCGCAAGGATCAGGGAGCGCGTCGCCTCCCCGGAAGTTCCGCCCCCCGGTGTAGGTCCGGCTCCTGGAGCTGACGGGTACTGACCCGCACATGATATAGTTACAAATACTATCCCGGCACTCTGCTGTTTACGTGTATCATCGCTGCATCCGACCCTGTGATGGACATTGCTGCCCGTAATGGATAAATACAACTCTGTAAGCGTCGTCATTCCCGCGAAGAACGAAGCCGCATCCATCGGCGCTCTTCTCGACTCGTTATGCGCGCAGTATCCGGACTACGAAATCATCGTCGTGGATGACGGGTCTACCGATCAGACAGCTTCCGTATGCAAGAACTTCCCCATCAAATTGATCTCGCACCCCTACTCGGTGGGTAACGGTGGCGCAATCAAGAGCGGCACACGTGCCGCCCAGGGGGATATTCTCGTGTTCATGGATGGTGATGGCCAGCACGATCCTTCCGATATACGCAGACTCGTGGACTCCATACAATCCGGCCACGATATGGCAATTGGGGCCCGATCATACGCCTCACAGGCATCGGCCGGTCGGCACCTGGCAAACGCCCTGTACAACAAGATCGCCAGCCTGATGGTCGGCCACAGCATACCGGACCTCACTTCCGGATTCAGGGCGGTTCGATCGGATCTGTTCCGGGAATTCCTGTCCTTGCTGCCAAATGGCTTCTCCTACCCAACCACCATCACCATGGCTTTTTTCCGTGCCGGCTATCGTGTCACCTATATACCGGTAGAAACCCATACCCGTAAAGGAAAAAGCCATATCTCTCCGGCCAAAGACGGACTCCGCTTCCTGCTTATCATATTCCGCATCGGCACGTTGTACTCACCCTTGAAATTGTTCATCCCCATTTCGATCTTCTTCTTCATTCTTGGCCTCGGCTATTATGGCTATACCTACGCAACCATGCATAGATTCACCAACATGAGTGCTGTTCTCTTCATAACTTCACTGCTGATCTTGCTAATCGGGCTGGTCTCGGAACAGATCACCACCCTGGTCTATCTTCTCAGGGACAAGGAAGGCCATTAGGGTAGTGGCCGCACCGCCGGATACCGTATATTGCGCCTGAGCTCGTCGACACTGATATGTCACACGTAACGATCGTCAGCACATCCTACCCTGACGGTCATGGTGGATCGGAGGCGGCCGGGGCCTTTGTGGCCGACTTTGCCAAGGAATTGTCCAATATAACCGAGGTTTCCATCGTCGCGCCAGGCAGGGCGGGAACATTCTCGAACGAGGAAGGGATAGAGGTATTCCGTTTCCGAACCCGGAGTACCCCCTTGTCATTATTACGCCCCCTGCACCCGATGGACTGGCCACAACTGTTCTCGGTGATGAGCGCCGGACACCATGCCGTACTGAAGGCAGTCCGGCGGACACACGCCGCACATATACTGGCATTATGGTCACTGCCTTCCGGGTTATGGGCAAGACACGCGGCGAACAAGTACCGCATACCATACAGCACCTGGTCACTGGGCAGCGATATCTGGTCTCTGGGCCGGATTCCCCTATTCAAGAGGCTCCTGGCTTCCGTACTTGCTGGAAGCGACTGCTGTTTTGCCGATGGAATTGCCCTAGCGCGGGATGTCGAACGGCTCAGCGGACGGGAATGCGACTACCTGCCAAGCTGCCGAACACTGCCGCCACGGGACAAGTCTCCTCGCTCCACCCCCCCCTACCGGCTTGCCTTTCTGGGCCGGTGGCATCACAACAAGGGAGTGGATATATTGCTCGACGCCCTGTTTCTTCTTTCAGAGAACGACTGGCAATCAATCGAGGAGATCCGTATAGCAGGGGGCGGCCCCCTGGACTCGCGCGTGCGCGAAGACTGCGGCCGACTGGAAAGCACGGGACTACCCGTGTCGATGAGAGGATTTGCCGACCGGGATGCAGCTGCCGATATCCTCTCATGGGCTGATTATCTCTTGATCCCCTCTCGCATAGAAAGCATACCGGTCATATTGTCGGACGCCGTTCAAATTGGCACGCCGATCATATCGACCCCGGTCGGCGACATCCCCGACGTTCTGGCCCGCCATGGCATAGGCCTGTTGTCGGACGACACGTCCGCAGCGTCACTGGCCCGCGCCATTCGAACAGCCCTGCAGACACCGCCTACATCTTTCCATCGAAACCTGGCCAAGGCACAACCGTGCTTCAGCATCACTGCAGCGGCTCGTCAATTTGCCAACCGCATACATCTTTAATTCGGATTCACCAGTACCATGGCTTCTGGAAAACACTACAAAAACTTTTACACGAAAGAGGCGCACACCTACCACTCGTCTCGATACGACACCCTGTATGGACGCATTTTCCGCACTCTGCACCAGGAAACCCTGGGCTCGATGATCGACACGATCCAGCCCGTGGACCAAGTCCTGGAGGTGGCATGTGGAACCGGATATACGACAGCTTACCTCACCGATCTTGGCCTGAATGTCATTGCAACCGACCTTACCCCGGCAATGATGGAACGGGCGCAGGAGACCACTGGCTCTCGCGGAGTAAAATTCGTCGAGGCGAATGCCTTGTCGCTACCCTTCCCGGACGGCGCATTCGAGCTGGTAATCAGCACGAGATTCATGCACCTGTTCCCGGAGGAAATGCAACTTCGTGTACTGAGGGAGCTGTCCCGTGTAACGTCCTCCGGCGGCCATGTGCTCGTCGATTTCGACAACCTCTCCAGCCGGCTGATTCTGGCGATACCACACCTGCTATACAATCTCGTGCGATATCGGCGGATTGCGCCCGATACGCACTACAACAACGTACATGGCCTGGAATCGCTCTTTACCAGGGCGGGACTGACACCACAACGGATTGCGGGTGTGGCCGGATATCACCTGTTTGCCGCCGGACTGCTGTCCGAGCGGCTGGCCATTCGCCTGGGCCGGGGGCATAGTGATGGGGCCATGCGGCTTTTCAGTGAGCAGCTTGTTGTCCTGGCGAGGAAATAGATGGACCGCATCCTCGTCGTCGCCCCCGAAATATGCGAGCCGTGGACGGAGGGCCGCAAAAACCTGGTGCGAGACCTTCTACATGCGCTGACCAGGCTGAAACACGAGATCGAGCTGATCACCTTCTGGCGTGACAGGAACTCTCCCACTCGACTGCGGAACATCAGGATATCCGGCAGGCACTGCAAGGGCATCGCCCATGGGCTGCTCTACCAGCATCGCAAACTTGCCTCCGTACTGTCATCCGAACGATTCGATTCGGTACTGCATTTTCCGTATGGAAGCTTCCGGTCGTTTCGCTCCATTGTCAACAATCAGAGCATGCTCCATATTGACAGGACATGCGGCAGGCACCGGACCCGCTGCCTGACCGTACTTTATTCCGCGGATGAACACGCGGACCTCGAAATGCTGGCCAAGCGACTCTCCGGACTTGCCACGGGGCGCGGCTCACCCAAAGACATACCGTGCGTCGACTTCGGAATTTCCACCGATCACTGGAGTGTTCCCGAACGACCTCGCACACCCGGACGAAAACTGTTGTTCATGGCAGGCATGTGGCAACCCAGGCAAGGGAGGCTGGAACATGTCATTGACCGCAGGGGATTGGGACTTCTGCTCCAACTCGGCGACCGTCTCGCATCGCGCGGCGCCAGCCTGACCGTTGCATCACCCCTGCTGGACAGCGAATCTCTTTCAAGACGGCTCAGGACACATGAATTGAACACCTGGCCAGACGACCGGTTACGTCTGGTTCCAGTCGCGAAGATTCCAAATATCTATCTCGAGGCGGACCTGTTCATATTCCCTTACAATGCGAACATCCGCGTATTCAGGCCAACCTCCGTCATCGAGTCCATGATGTCCGGCACTCCCGCCGTCATCAGTGACCAGCACTTTCTCCGGGAATCCATAGGCAACAACACACCCGTGTTCTGGTTCCGGGCCGGGAATGCGCAAAGTCTTTTCTCCACCATAATACATGCCTTGGATCATCCCGGGGAGACGGAACGGAAAGCCGATGCAGCCAGGCAATATGCCTCCAAACACTGGCGCATCGAATCGACTGCGCAACGGCTTCTGGACATTCTCCAAACCCTATGACCCCTTCCCCGTCTTGTCCGCCAGCGAGCGCAGAATCGAGGCGAGGCCACCCTCGTATGCGTGCGACGCTCTGAGCGAATGCGCACCCACCGCCCCGGCAACGATTGCTACCGCGTAGCTGAGAGCGCGATTGACCAACGGCACGGCGACCGCCTGATTCAATGGAACCCCGTGGGAGACCATGAGGGCCGCCATGGTCACATCGTAAGCACCCAGGCCCAGGGGAAGGAACGAAAGCATGCCGACCGATATTGCGATGGCGGTTATTCGCGACATATCGCCAAAATCCAGATCCAGCGACATTCCTCTGGCAATCAACCAGTGCCGGGCCACCTGGACCACGAAATCGGCGACAACAATTGATACAACGACAACAAACCGGCGCAGGGGCATGAATTCTCCGAGCCTGCCAATTTTTGCTGCCAGACCTTCGAACAGCCCGCGCCCGCCCAGCCTCCACGCAATGGCGGAAAACAGTAAAAGCAGCGCGCCGGCAAACCACCACAAACGACCATTATCTGGCGCCGCCGGGATCAGCCGATCAAAATATCCGTACCCCGATATCGCCCCCGCCAGGCTCCACACGCCATAGTAAAGCAAGCCATCCGCCACCATAAGCGTGACGATGAGCCTGGCCTCCACATGGAGAAAGCTCGATACAAGCCATATACGCGCGGGCACGCCCATCTTGAAGGGCATGGTGTAACTCGCGAGAGCCGATAGATTGAAGACGGAGACATATCTGGAAAGAGGGGGGTTATCCTCGTTTGTAGCCGTATATATCCACCAACGAGCCGGTTCTGCGATGAAATGCAACAGCACCATGAGCACAACGGTCACGGCAAGAAGGAACCCGCCTTCCCATGACATGCCCATGAAATCGAGGTTGTAGCCCAACAACTGCATATACTATAGACGCCGCACCAGAATCCATCGATGGACGGCATACCAGTCCATCCGCGACAACAGACGATCCAGCATCTTTGAAACCCCTCCGAACATTGATTGGACCGGAACCGGCCATGTCAGCAGGAGCAGCGGCGACATGATGGCAAATCCCATATTCCCGCCAGCCGCCTGCAGACGCCACCCGGATTTCAACACCAGGCTGCGATACTCGGATTTGTAGAATCCGGCCCCGCCCGTCGATCCACCCGATGGCGCACCAGATCTCCTGATGGCCCTGGTGAAATCAATGAACTCCCTGGACGGATCCATGAACAGGACAATACCGTCCTTTTTCAGCAGATCGTATATTCCACTGATTACATCGCCAACCACGCCCGCATCGACATACATCAGTGACGTGATTGCAAGCACGCAGTCGAACTGCGCCGCCTGAAATGGAAGTTTCTCGATATCTCCGCACACGGCACTGCCCGCACTGGAAGCGGCAAAATAATCGCAATAGTCCCTGATATAGTCGAGCCCCACCACCCTCACGTCTGGCCGGTATTGTCTTATCGCCTCGGCCACCCTTCCGTAGCCACAACCCAGATCCAGAATGAGGCCGCCCCCGGGCAGATGCGGCAATACGAATTTCCGCAGGACCTCCATATGCCACTCGTGGATCAATTGGTTCATGTGGTCGGGCAGACCTTCGAACAAGACCCCGGTGATGCTCTCCCCGTGGCGCGCTGCGCGCCGGCTCCAGGCATTCTTGTTCGTCATCGCAGCGTATGCGGCCTGCAATCAGGAAAAGACATCACGCACCGCATGGACAATTCGTTTGATATCGCCATCGCTCAGCCCGGATGACAATGGCAGACTTATGGTGGAACGACCAACGGAGAATGCATGCGGGAAGTCATCATGCGACCAGCCGTACCGATCCCTGTAATAGTCGTGCTCCGGAATGCTGAGATAATGCACACCCGACCCAACCCCGCGACTGGCAAGTTGGTTGAGTGCCTCGTCTCTGCGCACGCCACAACCTTCCTTTATCCTGATCGTGTACAGGTGGTATCCATGTCGCGTATCCGGGTCGGGATCCGCCGGAAGAATCAATGGCAGGTCCGAGAATTCCGATTGATAGCGGTGCCATACCTGCTCACGCCGGCGCCACGACTCTTCGACCCGTGCCAGCTGATGGATACCTATGGCCGCCTGTAGGTCCATCATGTTGTATTTGAATCCCGCTTCCGTGACACAGTAGTGCTTATAACCGTCATCACCGAAGCGACGCCACGCATCTTTGGACATCCCGTGCAACGAGAGGATCTTGACTCGCTCAATCTCTTCGCACGTCCTGGAGATGACCATGCCGCCTTCTCCCGTCACCACATTCTTTGTCACATAAAAGCTGAAACACCCGAAATCCCCCATCGTGCCCGCCGGCTTCCCTTTCCATTGCGTTTCTATCGCATGGGCACAATCCTCGATCACCTTGAGGTCATGATCCTGCGCCATCGCCATGATACTCGTCATATCGCAGGGACGCCCTGCAAAATGCACCGGAATGATCGCCCGGGTCCGCGCGCTGATCTTTTCCTCGATCCTTGCCGGATCGATATTCAGGGTATCGGGCCGGATATCGGCGAGTACCGGTGTGGCACCGGCATGGATGATCGCATTTACCGTCGCGCAGAACGTCATTGCTGTCGTTATCACCTCGTCCCCCGGCCCGATGCCGGCTGCGATCATGCTGACATGCAGTGCTGCGGTGCAGGAATTCAGCGCCGCCACCCGGTTGGGGTCCACGGACTTGTAGCGCGCGAAATCCTGTTCAAATCTCGCGACCTTCGGCCCGGTACCCAACCACCCCGACGCCAGGCTTGCAACGACTTCGTCGATTTCCGGCTGACGTATATCTGGCGATCCAAATATGATGAAGTCATCCTCAACAGACATGCTTCCACTATTTCCCAACAAATTCAATATATTATTGAAAAGCTACCTGACCCCGACCAGGAATACAATTCAAGATTCGAGCCACTTCGTTCCCGTGGTCGGGCGGGCCCCACTCCAAATAAAGTTTTGTTTACATCTGACGAAAACCCACTATGAATTCTGCACTTCCGGCCAGTGCCACTTTACCTGCGAGCCGGGCTTTGACCCGCCCTTTCCAGACGGTTAAATTGTGGCCCGGGTCACGGAAGCCCATATGCGATAAGGATATGTTTTTCACATGGTTACCTCATCTCCCGTATCTCGGCTGAGCGGCCTCGCAAAACGTCTGGTCCTGGACGGCCTGTTGCGGGAAGAGACGGCCGCCGAAGCGCAGGAAAAGGCGCTCAAGAACCGGGAGCCTTTCGTCAGCTACCTGGTCGACAACAAATTGGTCGACGGCGCCACCGTCGCCGCGGTGGCTTGTCACGAATTCGGCATCCCGCTCTTCGACCTGAGCGCCATGGAACTGGACAGCGCGCCGGTTTCGCTCGTCGACGAGAAGCTGATTCGTCAGCACCATGCCCTTCCACTCTTCAAGCGCGGCAACCGACTGTTCGTCGGCGTCTCCGATCCAACCAACCTCCAGGCGTTGGACGAAATCAAGTTCCACACCGGCATCGTGACCGAGGCCATCCTGGTGGAGGAAAACCGTCTGTCCAGGGCCATCGATGCAGCCCTGGATTCGGCCGACACGGCCATGGCCGGCCTGCTGGACGAGGATCTGGACAACCTGGACATCACCGGTGGCGACGAAGAAGACAACGTCGACGACACGGTCGACGCGGATATCGACGACACCCCCGTCGTCCGCTTCGTCAACAAGGTCCTGCTGGATGCCATCAACAAGGGCGCATCGGACATTCACATCGAGCCGTACGAGAAGGTGTTCCGCATCCGCTTCCGGCAGGATGGCGTGCTGCATGAAGTCGCTACTCCGCCGGTTTCCATGGCCACGCGCCTGGTGTCGCGGATCAAGGTCATGAGCAAGATGGACATCGCGGAGCGGCGCGTTCCGCAGGACGGGCGCATCAAGATGCAGCTCTCCAAGAAGCGCGCCATCGACTTCCGCGTCAACTCCTGCCCGACCCTGTTCGGGGAGAAAATCGTACTGCGCATCCTGGATCCGACCAGTGCCCAGTTGGGAATCGACGCGCTCGGCTATGAAGAGGAGCAGAAACAACTCTACCTCGAGAACCTGCACAAGCCCTATGGCATGATCCTGGTGACCGGCCCCACCGGTTCCGGCAAGACCGTCTCTC
>Ga0256841_1003258_pt1 | contig 12235 bp, 8 predicted proteins | sample 356308metaG_FD_185971 | JGI IMG/M metagenome (GOLD analysis project Ga0256841, IMG submission 185971) | Hydrothermal vent microbial communities from Mid Atlantic Ridge, Atlantic Ocean - 356-308 | ecosystem: Environmental > Aquatic > Marine > Hydrothermal vents | place: Atlantic Ocean: Mid...
GATCCCGCCGATGGAGCCCATGTTCACGATGCGCCCGCGCGCCTTCCGCAAAAGAGGCAAGAACGCCTGCGTGACGGCGAGCGGCCCCGTCACGTTGACCTCGAGCTGCCGCCGGAACGCATCGAGCGGCATCGCTTCGAGCGGCCCGGCCAGGGCGATGCCCGCGTTGTTCACGAGCCCGTGCACGCCCGCTTCGCCCACGGCCTCGGCCACCGTTTCCGCCGCCGCCGCGATGGACGCCGCGTCGGTCACGTCGAGGAAGAGCGTGCGCAGGCGCGGGGAGGCTTCGGCTTCGAGCGCCCTTGCATCCTCCGCGCGGCGCACGGTGGCGAAAACCGCGAAGCCGCGCGCGTCGAGGTGGCGCGCGCACGCCTTCCCGATGCCCGTCGAAGCGCCCGTGATGACCACGTTCTTGTCCGGCATAGCGGGCCTCCCTTATAAATCGCCGTCGCGGACGAGGAGGTCGCGGCAGACGTCGTCGGTGGAGGCGCAGCCGGAGAGGGCGAGCGTGAGGTCGAAGTCGGCCATGAGGTTGAGCGCCACGTCGCGCACGCCCGCTTCGCCGCCGAGGGCGAGGCCGTAGACGTACGGGCGGCCCAGGAGCACGGCCTTGGCGCCGAGGGCAAGGGCCTTGAAGACGTCCGCGCCGCGCCGGATGCCGCTGTCGAAGAGCACCGGCACGCGGTCCCGAACGGCCTCGGCGACCGGCGCGAGCGCCTCGAGCGCCCCGAGCGCGCCATCGACCTGCCGTCCGCCGTGGTTCGAGACGATGATCCCGTCGACGCCGTGGTCGAGGGCCTGCCGGGCGTCGTCCGGGTGGAGGATGCCCTTGACGAGGATGGGCAGGCGCGTGTGCTCGCGGAGGAAGGCGAGGTCGAGCCACGTGAGGGAGGGATCGGAAAACGTCTCGGAGAAACGCCGGATGGCGGCAAAGGGGTCCTCTTCGGGCGGCGCGGGGAGGGCGGCGCGAAAGACGGGGTCGGAGAAATAGTTGGCGAGGCCGTCGCCGAAGAGGAACGGCAGGTAGGCGCCCTGAAGGTCGCGCTCGCGCCAGGCGAGGAGCTTCGTGTCGAGCGTGACGACGAGGGCGGAGAACCCGGCGGCCTCGGCGCGTCGAAGGAGACTTGCCGTGAAGTCGCGGTCCCGCCCCCAGTAAAGCTGGAACCAGCGGGGCGTCTCGCCGAGGGCTTCCGCCACGCTTTCCATCGGCTTCGACGAGACGGTGCTCAGGATCTGCGGCAGGCCGAGCGAGCGGGCGGCGCGCGCCACCGCCTCCTCGGCGTCCTCATGCACGATGCCGAGCACGCCGATGGGGGCGAAGAGGATCGGCGCAGGGAGCCGTTGGCCGAAAAGCTCGACGCTCAGCTCGCGGCGGGCGACGTCGCGCATCATGCGGGGCACGATCCGCCACCGCCGGAACGCTTCCCGGTTGGCGGTCATCGTGTCCTCCGAGCCCGCGCCTCCGGCCACGTACGCGAAGGCTTCGGGCTTCATCTGCGCTTCCGCCGCACGCTCCATCGCCTCGAAGGCGAGGGGCCGCTCGGGCGTCTGCCGCTGAAGACCCGCGAGATAGATCTGGAATTGCCGCTGCATCCCCAGCGACTCGGAAGGCGGCTTACTCATCGTATCCTCCAGGCGTATGGGACAACGTCGTCTCGCCCCAAGGATACAAAATTTTATCTTAAACGGACGTCCGCCTCACGCCGCCAGCGCCATGGTCGGCACGCGGCGCATCGTCCCGGTGTGCGGGCGCGGGAAGGCGACGGTGCAATGCCGCCCGTGCGGGGCGTCCCGCTCGACGGTGATCGTGCCGCCCATCCGCTCGACGAGGCGCCGGGCGATGGTCATCCCCACCCCCGTCGCTTCGGCCCGCGGCGCTTCGGCCCGCGGCGTTTCGGCCCGCGGCGCTTCGGCAGGCGCGCGCGGGACGACCGTGAGCCGCCCCCCGGCATCCTGCACGTGGATGCGGACGGCCTCCGTTCCGGCTTCGACCCGGACGTGCACGTATCCCCGCTCCGCCCTCCGGATCGCGTTTTCGAGGAGATGATACACCACGCGGTGCATCCCGACGGCGTCGGCTTCGATGAGGACGGGCTCGGGGACCCCCTGATACACCAGGCGCAATCCTTTCTCGTGGGCCGGCGCCTGAAGCTGCGCCACCGCATCGGTGACGGCATAGCGCACGTCCACGGTCTCGCTGGTCATCGGCTTCGGGTTCTCCTCCAGCCGCCCGAGTTCGCACAAGGCATCGACCGTCCTGAGCAACCGATGCCCGTTCGCCGAGATGGCCTCGACGAAGCGTTTGTGCGGCGGCGCTTCTTCGAGGGCGGAGGCATAGTCCAGAATGGCCGTCAGCGGGCGGCGCACCTCCTGCTGAACGTCCGCCAGAAAAGCTTTCTTCCTCTCTTCCACCGCTTCGGCCTCACGGCGCAAGGCTTCGACTTCGACGTGCGCCGTCACGTCTTCGAAGACGGCGAGGCAGTACCGGACGTCCCGGCTGAACGCGGTCAGGCTGAGGCGCGCCCAGCACGTGCTCCCGTCCCGCCGAACGAACGCTTCCGCCGGCTTCCGCCCGTCGTCGGTGGCCTGCCGCACCCGGCGCAGGCGCGTCTCCCGCGCGGGCGGTTCCTCCGCCGAGATGCGCGCGAGCGTGAGCGCCTGCAACTCGCGCTCGACGTAGCCGAGCATGCGCTGAAGCGCCGCGTTTGCATACACGAATCGCCCCTCGGGATCGAGCACCGCCACGCCGATGCTGCCGTGTTCGAAAAGCTTCTCGGCGGCGATTGCGCGCGTGGCCGCGTCGGCGACCGGGTCGGGCGGCTCCGGTTCCCCGGCGATCGCCTCTTCGTCCGGAACGGCGCTCCGGAGGCGCGTCCCCACGAAGACGATCGCGCCCGCCGCGAGGAAGAAGTAGGCCCCCCACACCAGCCACGTGAGCCGCCGGCCCTCGACGGCCAGCGCGCCATAGGCGTCGGAGAGTTCGGCGCGCGCCCGGGCGGAAACCATCCGCACGCGCAACCCCGCAAGGGTGGGATCCTCATGAAGAAAAGCGTTCTCGACGTGCTCGAGTTGCGCGAGAGCGCGTTGCTGAAGAGCAATGGAAGCGCGGGCGTCCGTCATCCGTTCCGTGAAGAACAGACCGCCGATCCCGGCACAGAGGAACAGCGCGACGGGCAATCCCCGCAGCCGGCGCATCTTTTCGATGGCAATCATGGCTTGATGGCACGTTTGGTTCTGGCATTTGGCTATATCACGTATCGGCGATAGCTCAGAACCTTAAATGTGCGGGCATCCGATGCGCGGTCAGAGGCTCGCGCGACCGTCGCCATTCCACGAAGACCGTCGCCATTCCACGAAGAAAGACCTTCTCACGGAGGCGGGCATTCGGAACGCATACCGGCATTTCGCCGGGCGTCGAGGTTAAAGCTCGAGGCCGAGCAGATCCGCAAGGAGGCGTCCGATCTCGGTGTTGTCGTGATTGCCGACGAAGCGCGCGCGCCCCGGCCCGAAGGCATACAGGTTCACGTCGACGCCCGTATGGCCGGAGGTGGTCCAGCCGAGGATCGCCTTTCGGCTGACGACCTCGTTATAGGCGCGAAAGAAGGCGTGGGCGTCCCGGTCCTCATAGGCTTCGACGAGCGAGGCGCGGCGAGGCGCGGCGAGTGCGGCGAGGCGGATGCCGGTCTCTTCCTCCAACGTCTGCGCCAGGCCGCCGCCTGCCGTGAGCCGTTCCCACAGCGCGCCGTTCGAGTGTTTGATCGGTTCCAGCGCTTCCGGGCGCCACGCATAGACGCCCATCCCGTCGATGTTTCGGCCGAGCGTGAGGCCGCCCGTCTCGTGGTCGGAAGTCGAGACGATGAGCGTCTGCCCGTCGGCGCGGGCGAAGTCGAGCGCGGCGGCGACGGCTTCGTCGAAGGCGAGGATGTCGTGGAGGTGGGCGGCGGCGTCGTTGCCGTGCGCGGCGTGGTCGATGCGGCTGCCCTCGACCATGAGGAAGAAGCCGTCGGGGTCGTCTTTGAGCAGGTCGATGGCTTTCCGCATCATCTCGGCGAGACTCGGCTCGCGCGCCGGATCGCGGTCGATCTCATAGGCCATGTGGCCGGGCGCGAAGAGGCCGAGCACCGGCGCGCGAAGCTCGGCGTCGAACTCGGCGCGGGACCGGACGATCTGATAGCCGGCGCGGCGGGCTTCGTCGAAGAGGTTGCGTCCGTCGGTGCGGCTTCCGCCCGCCTCGGCGGGGAGGAAGTCCATGGTTCCGCCGCCGAAGAGCACCTCGATGCCCTGCGCGATCTCCTGCGTGGCGATCTCGGCGGTCATGCCCCGGCTCGGGACGTGCGCGGCGAAGGCGGCGGGGGTGGCGTGCGTGATGGTGCTCGTCACGACGAGGCCGGTGGCCATGCCGCGCGCCTCGGCGGCTTCGAGCACCGTGGTGTGCGGCTTCCCGTCCGGATCGACGGCCAGCGCGCCGTTGTTCGTCTTGATGCCGCAGGCGAAGGCCGTCGCGCCGGCGGCGGAGTCGGTCACGCGGCTGTCGGCGGAGCGCGTCCGCACCGCGCCCACCTGCACCCCGTCGACGGCCAGCCCCTCCCCGCCGAGCACGTCGGTGAGGTACGTGCGCGCGAGCGTGAAGCTCGCCGGGCCGCATCCGTCGGAGATGAAAAGGATCACGTTGTGGGGGCGGGCGGCGGGGGCGGCCTCCTGCTGCGCCGAGGCGCCGCAGGCGGTCAACAGAACGACGACAAAGACACTGAGAACGGCTTTCTGTACGGTCATGATCGAACGTGCTCGGGTTGGAAGGAAAGACGCGCCAAGGTACGACGCGCCGGAGCATGAATCGACAGTACGCCGGGCCGCCTCCGCCGTTTCCCCGAAAGCCTGTCGCGCCGCGCGTCCCGGCCTCTCGCCGCCGAAAGCTCGGGTCGGACGGCCTGCGCACGCCCTGCATGCACGCTGTGCACGAATTGCGCAACCGCCCTCCCCGCCTCCCGTTTCCGCGCCTTCCTCCACAGGACAAATGTTCGTTTCAACGCCCTCTTCGAGGTTTTCGACAAACTGGCATCCCTTTCGTAAGGGAAAAACGATACAGGACGCCCGCCGACTCCGCCTGACGCGCATTGTCTCTTCTCACAGCCGCCCCCATTGTCGCATGCATCTTTCGGATACCAATCCCGAGCCGGTCAACGGGTCGATCCCGCGCGAAGGCGTTCGACCTTCCCGTCCGCCCCACCCTTCGCGCAAGCCACGCATCGCCCTGTACTCCCACGATACGTGCGGCCTGGGCCATATGCGGCGCAATCTGCTCCTTGCTCAGACGTTTGCGCAGACGCTCCGGGCGGACATCCTCATGATCACCGGCGCGCGCGAGGCCACGGCCCTGTCCATTCCCCCCGGCGTCGATACGCTGACGCTCCCGGCCCTCTTCAAGCAAGACGACGGCCTCTATCGCCCGCGCCGCTTCAGCTTCGACGTGCAGGAGCTGATCGCGCTCCGGGCACAGATCATCCGCTCCGCGCTCGAAATGTTTCAGCCCGACGTGTTCATCGTCGACAACGTGCCGCGCGGGGCCATGGGCGAACTCGACCCGGCGCTCCACTACCTCCGCCTCGACACCCCCGCGCATATCATCCTCGGCCTCCGCGACGTGCTCGACACGCCGGAGACCGTGCGGCGGCAATGGCGCGCCCACGCCAACTTCGAGGCCGTCCGCGAGCTATACGACGCCGTGTGGGTCTACGGAGACCCGGCGGTCTACGATCTGGCCGAGGCTTACGACTTCCCGCGCGAGTTCCGCGCCCGGATGCGTTTCACCGGCTACCTCGACGCCGCCGCGCGGGACGAGGCGAACGCCGCGCCGCCGAACGACCTCCCGCCCGCGCTGCGCGACGAGCCGTTCAACCTGTGCGTCGTCGGCGGGGGGCAGGACGGGGCGCACCTCGCCACGCTCTTCGCCCACGCCGCGCAGGCCCACGACACGCCGGGCCTCATCGTGACCGGCCCGTACATGCCCGCCGGCGCCCGCGAGCGACTTCACCGCCTCGCCGAGACCACCCCGCACCTCCACGTAACCCGCTTCGTCTCTGCGCCGACCGCGCTCTTTCGCCGCGCCGGGCGCGTCGTGTCGATGGGCGGATACAACACGGTCTGCGAACTCCTTTCCACCGGCAAGCCCGCGCTCATCCTGCCGCGCCTCCATCCCCGGAAAGAGCAACTCATCCGCGCCGAACGCCTCAGCCGCATGGGCCTGCTCGACGTCATGCTTCCCGCGCAAGCCACACCCGGGCGGCTTCTCGGCTGGCTCCGGCAGGCTTCGGCCCCTCATCCGCCTCCCCGCACACGCATCGACATGCGCGGCCTCGAACGCCTGCCCGCGCTCCTCGCCGAGGCCCTCCCCACGCATTTCGCCCCCGTTCCCCACCCCCAGCCGAGACTGCGCCATGTCGCCTGCTAAACCACCCCGCATCGGATACGTCGTCAAGCGGTATCCCCGGTATTCCGAGACGTTCATCGTCAACGAAATCCTCGCGCATGAAGCGGCGGGATGGGACCTCGAGATCTTCGCGCTCCGCCCGCCCGTGGACACTCATTTCCAGGACGCGCTCGCCCGGGTGCGTGCGCCGGTGACGTACCTGCCCGGCTCCGGCCTGAAGGCGACCGATTTCTGGCAATCGCTCGAAGCGGCGAGTGCGGAGCTGCCCGGCCTGTGGGCGAAGCTCGAAGCGGCCCGGGGCGAGGCGCCGCGCGACGTCCACGCGGCGGTGCATCTGGCCCGCGCCGCCCGCCTGCGCGGCCTCACGCACCTCCATGCCCACTTCGCCTCGTCGGCCACTTCGGTGGCGCGGATGGCCGCCCGCTTCGCGGATCTGCCGTATTCCTTCACGGCGCACGCCAAAGACATTTTCCACGAATCCGTGGACCCGGCCGACTTCCGGCGCAAGCTCCGGGAGGCCGCCGCCGTGGTCACGGTCAGCGATTTCAACCTCGCCTTCCTAAGGGAACGGTACGGGGTCGATGCCCGACGTGTGGCGCGTATCTATAACGGGCTCGACCTCGACCGTTTCCCCTTTTCCGCCCCCGGTGAGCGGCCACCGGAAATCCTTGCCGTGGGGCGTCTGGTTGAGAAAAAGGGGTTCTCCGATCTCCTTGAGGCCTGCGCTCACCTGAGGGATCGGGGCGTCTCCTTTTCTTGCCGGATCATCGGTGGAGGCGACCTCGAAGCCGCCCTCCGGGCCCGGATCGAGCGGCTCGACCTCGGCGCGCACGTGTGCCTCAGCGGCCCGCGCCCGCAGCGCGAGGTGATCGAGCGGCTCCGCCGGGCCGCCGTCTTCGCCGCCCCGTGCGTGGTCGGCAGCGACGGCAACCGCGACGGCCTGCCGACGGTGCTCCTCGAAGCGATGGCCCTCGGCACGCCGTGCGTCTCCACGGACGTGACGGGCATCCCCGAGGCGCTCCGCGACGGCGAGACGGGGCTGCAGGTCCCCCGGCGCGCGCCCGCCGCTCTCGCCGACGCCCTCGCCCGCCTGCTTTCCGACGCCGAACTTCGCGTCCGCCTCGCCACGGCGGCCCGTCGCCTGATCGAGACCTCGTTCGACGTCCACCGGAATGCGGCGCGGCTCCGCAACCTCTTCGTCCGCCGGTCCGCTCCGGACGACGCGCTCCCTTTCCACCGGCTTGCGGAGGCATCATGATGCGTATGGCCTACGTCTGCGCCGATCCCGGCGTGCCCGTCTTCGGCACGAAGGGCTGCTCGGCGCACGCACAAGAGACGATCCGCGCCCTCCGCCGCCGAGGCGTGCGCCTGACCCTCTATGCCGCCCGCCTCGGCGGAAACGCTCCGGCGGACCTCCGCGACGTGCCCGTGCGCCGCCTGCCGGCGTTGCCCCGGGGCGACCTCGCCCGCCGCGAACAGGCGGCGCTCTCGACGAATCGCGTGCTCGTCCCTCTTCTCGAACGCGACGGCCCTTTCGACGCCGTCTACGAACGATATTCGTTGTGGAGTCATGCCGCGATGACGCACGCCCGCGTCACGGGCATCCCCGGCCTGCTCGAAGTGAACGCGCCGCTCATCGAGGAGCAGGCGAAACACCGGGGGCTGGCGGACCGGCGCAGCGCGGAGCACGTGGCGCAGCGCGTCTTCGGGGCGGCTTCGGCGCTGCTGGCCGTCTCCCGAAACGTGGCCGAATACCTCCGGGGGTTTCCCGCCGCGCGCGGGCGCATCCACCTCGTCCCGAACGGCGTCAACCCCGAGCGCTTCCGTCCGGGCCTCGAACCGGCCTGGCCCGCGCCGCCGGGGTCGTTCACCGTCGGCTTCGTCGGCACGCTCAAGCCGTGGCACGGGCTGACTACGCTCATCGAAGCGTTTGCGCGGCTCTACCGGGCGCACCCCGAGTCCCGGCTGCTCATCGTCGGAGAAGGCCCGGAGCGCGGCGCGATGCTCGCGGCCCTGGCCGCCCGCGGCCTCCTCAAGGCGGCGCATTTCACGGGGGCCGTCGCGCACGAGGCAGTCCCCGCGTTGCTCGCGGCCATGGACGTAGCCGTGGCCCCGTACCCGAACCTCGACGACTTTTACTTCTCCCCCCTCAAGCTTTTCGAATACATGGCCGCCGGCGTCCCGGTCGTCGCCAGCCGGATCGGGCAGATTCCGGAGGTGATTGACGATGGGGTGAACGGGCTTCTCTGCCCTCCCGGCGACGCGGCAGCGCTGGCGGCCTCCCTTTACGTGCTCCGAAGTGATCCCGCCGCCCGCAGGCGGCTTGCCGGGCATGCCCGAGAGCGGGTGCTCGGGCGGTATACCTGGGAGGCGGGAGCACGACGCATCCTTGCCATCTGCGGACGTGCTCCGCTCCCGAAAAAGCTTCCGAAGGAGGCGGCCGGCTGATGGGACGACCACAGACGCTCAAGCAATCGATGCCTGGCATTTTGCGCATTTTACGGTTTTTATGGCCGTATACGCGGAAGCATCGTCCGCTCGTGACGGGTTCCTTCGCGGCGCTCTTCCTGTCGGTCGCCTTCAAGACGCTGGAGCCCTGGCCGCTCAAGTTCGTGTTCGACCGGGTGATCATGCCGGAGCACGCGAAAGAGACCGTGCTCCCGTGGATCACCTCGCGCGACCCCGTCGTGCTCCTGACGCTGGCCTCCGTGGCGCTTCTCGCCGTCATCGGGCTGCGGGCAGTGGCGATGTACTACAACAAAGTCGGCTTTGCGCTCGTGGGCAACCGCGTCCTCACCGACGTGCGCGGGGCGCTCTTCCGGCACCTGCACTGCCTCTCGCTCTCCTTCCACGACAAGGCCCGGAGCGGCGACCTCATCGTGCGCGTCATCAGCGACATCGGCATGCTCCGCGAGGTCGCCGTGACGGCGTTCATGCCCATGCTCGCGAGCGTGCTCATCCTCGTGAGCATGGCGACCCTGATGCTCTCGCTGAACGGGCCGCTGGCCCTCGTGGCGCTCGCCACGCTCCCGCTGTACTGGCTCCCGACGAAGCGGCTCGGGCGGCGCATCCAGGGCGCGGCCCGCGACCAGCGCAAGCGTGAGGGCGCGATGGCCTCCACCGCCGCCGAGTCGATGGGGGCGATCAAGCTCGTACAGGCGCTCTCGCTCGAGGACGCCTTCTCTCAATCGTTCTCCAGCCAGAACCGCAAGAGCCTCAAAGAGGGCGTCCTCGCGCGCAGGCTGGCGGCGCGTCTCCAGGGCACGGTCAGCCTGATGATCGGCCTCTCGACGGCGCTCGTCCTGTGGTACGGAACGTATCTGATCCTGCACGACCGCCTCTCCCCGGGCGATCTGCTCGTCTTCATCGCCTATCTCAAGTCCACCTTCCGGCCCATGCAGGACTTCGCCAAATACACGGCCCGGCTCGCCAAGGCGTCGGCGGCGGGCGAGCGCGTCCTCGACCTCTTCGACGAGGTCCCGGACGTGTGCGACCGCCCCGGCGCCGCGCCGGCCCCGAGCTTCCGGGGGGCGGTGCGCTTCGAGCGCGTCGGCTTCGCCTATGAGCCCGGCCACCCGGTCCTCCGGGGCGTGGACCTGAGCGTCGAGCCGGGGCGACAGGTGGCCCTCGTGGGGCCCTCGGGCAACGGCAAGTCGACGCTCGTGAGCCTGCTGCCCCGCCTCTACGACCCGACCGAGGGCCGGGTGTGCATCGACGGGCGCGACGTGCGGGACTTCACGCTCCGCTCGCTGCGGGCGCAGATCAGCCTCGTCCTTCAGGATACGGTCCTCTTTGCCGGAACCATCCGGGACAACATCGCCTATGGCGCGCCCGGCGCGAGCGACGCCGAGATCGAGGAGGCCGCGCGGCTGGCCAACGCACACGGCTTCATCCGGAGGCTCCCCAACGGCTACGACACCGCCGTCGGGGAGCGCGGCGTGACCCTTTCGACGGGCCAGCGCCAGCGCATCGCCGTCGCCCGCGCCGCCGTCCGTCGCTCGCCCATCCTCATTCTCGACGAGCCCACCTCCGCCCTCGACGAAGCCTCCGAACGCGCCGTCGTCGAGGCGCTCGAACGGCTCTCGAAAGGCCGCACCACGTTCCTCATCACGCACAACCTGCGGCACGCCGCCCGCTCCGACCTGATCCTTTTCCTCGAAAACGGCCGCATCAGCGAACAGGGCTCCCACGCCGAACTCATGCGCCTCGGCGGTCGATATGCCGCCCTCTTCACGCTCGAAAACACCGCTTTCGTCCCCTCCCATCCTTCGACCGACCATGCGCTCGCCCTCTGACCTTTCCCCGCACCGCAACCCGTTCGTCTTCGTCGTCGGATGCCCCCGCTCGGGCACGACGCTCCTCCAGCGCATGCTCGACGCCCATCCGTGGCTGGCCGTCTCGAACGACACGCATTTCATCCCGCGCGCCATCAAACACCTCCTCCCGGACGAGCGCAACCCCCCGTTGACGGACGACCTCGTGGCGCGCGTGCGAACGTATAAACGCTTCTATCGCCTCGGCCTCTCGGACGAAGCCGTGGCGAAAGCGGCGCGCGGGGCCGGCGCCTATCGCGCCTTCGTCTGCGCCCTCTACGATGCCTTCGCCGCGAAAAACGACAAGCTCCTCGGCGGTGAGAAGACGCCCGACTACGTGCGGCGCCTCCCGTTTCTCCATGCCCTTTTCCCGTGGGCGCGCTTCGTCCACATCATCCGCGACGGGCGGGACGTGGCCCTCTCGACGCTCGAATGGGCGCGCGAGGACAAAGGGCCGGGCAAGCTCCCCCTCTGGCGCGAAGACCCCGTGGCGACGTGCGCGCTGTGGTGGCGACGCATGGTGGAGACCGGACGACGCGACGGCCTCGAGCTCGGCTCAACCCGGTATTATGAACTCCGGTACGAAGACCTCGTGGCCGACCCCGAGGCCAGGCTCCGCGACGTGGCGGCCTTCCTCGACCTCCCCTTCTCGGCCGACATGCTCACCTTCCACGTCGGCAAGACGCGGCGCGCCCCCGGCCTCTCGGCCAAGGCGGCCTGGCTGCCGCCCACCCGGGGCCTCCGCGACTGGCGCACCCAGATGAATGCTCCCGCCCGCGCGCTCTTCGAAGCCCTCGCGGGCGACCTCCTCAAGGCGCTCGGATATGAGCCGGGCGTCGCCGTGATCCCACCGGAGACGGCGGCGCTCGCCGAACGCCGCCGACGCGCATGGACGCAGAAGAAGCGCCCCAGGCCCTCGCCCGCAACGCCGACCTCCCTCCAGGCCTGACCCGTTCCCGAACCTCATCCGACGACCGACGTGCTCACTCCCTACGACTTCGACATCGCCCGCCGCGACACCGCCCTCCCCGGCCTGCCGATCCTCCTCGACCCGGAAGCCTTCACCGAGGCGATCCGGCGCGCCGCCCCCTCCGCAGACGCCGCGCGGCCTCTGTACGTCCGGTACAAACCGGGCATGAATGCCCTCTTCGCGTTCGACCTCGACGTGGCGGGCGAGACGGTGACCCTCCACGCGAAGGCGCACCGCCCGGCGGACCAGGTCAAGTTCGACAAGGCGGCGAGGCGTCCGTCCGTGCCCGGACCGCTGGGACCGGGACGCCTCGTGCTCGCCGATGAAGGCATCATCGTGTCGGTGTTTCCGAACGACGCCAAGCTCAAATCGCTCGAACGCCTCGGCGATCCGGAACGGCGGCGGCGGCTGCTCGCGCGCCTTTTCCCCGGACGCACCGACCTGTGGGACGCAGGCCTCGAACGTCTTCGGTACAAGCCCGAACGCCGATACGTGGCGTGCCTGCGTGCGGGCCGCCTGCCTGCG
>Ga0256841_1003259_pt1 | contig 12234 bp, 12 predicted proteins | sample 356308metaG_FD_185971 | JGI IMG/M metagenome (GOLD analysis project Ga0256841, IMG submission 185971) | Hydrothermal vent microbial communities from Mid Atlantic Ridge, Atlantic Ocean - 356-308 | ecosystem: Environmental > Aquatic > Marine > Hydrothermal vents | place: Atlantic Ocean: Mid...
AGAATTTATCCATGATGTTATTGTTAGACAGATGAATATGCATGGAATAACAAAAGTTATTGAAACAGATGATGGACTTGAATTTTATAAAGGTAAACATAAAGCAGGGTATTTGATTTTCAAAAAGGATGAAAACGGAAATCCATTGGTTATTGATGGGAAATATGTTATTGAAGTCCATGCCCCTGAATATATATTACATAACATTGACCACGAATTGTGGAGTATAATTGGACAGAAGCAATGAAAGTTAAAGTAATATCAACAGGAATAACTGACCCAGACACTATAAAAAAAGAGTTAGAAAAAGAAGGTTATTCAAATTTATTTTCGTGGAGTGATAGTCCCAATACATTTTATGACTGGCATACCCATAACTATCAGGAAGTCAGGTGGGTTTATTCAGGAAGTATAGTCATTGGTTATGAAGGTGGAGAAGTTTTATTAAAACCCGGTGATAGAATGGACATAGAGCCTAAAACAAAACACTGGGCTAAAACAGAAGAAGGCGTTAGTTATATCTGTGGAAGTAAATAAATATCTGAACATCTCAAAAATACTGTATAATTTCTGGTTTTATTTTTTCTGTACCTTAATTTATAAATATAATGATATTATAATATTTACTTAAATATGTTTATTGAGGAGTAATATGAGATTTGTTTATATTTTCTTATCTTTTTTAGTTTTTCTTAACTCGTGTAGTGTTGTTAAACATAAGGAGAAAAAAAAGGTAAAACATCCATCACAAAATGTTTATCTAAATATACCTGAAAATTTAGGAGCTTCTGTAACATTCAAAGGTAATGAGAAGTTTCCAGAGATAAAACCTTTATCCCTTGCAGATAAAATAAAGAACATACTTACATTAGAAGGGCATAAAGATGGAGTAAATGCAGTAATTTTTACACCTGATAATAAATACATAATTACAGGAAGTAGTGATAAAACTATAAAAGTATGGGATATCAAAACAGGAAAAGAAAAGAAAACATTAACAGGACACGGAGATTATATAACGTCCCTATCTATAACCAGAGATGGAAAATACCTTGCTTCAAGTAGCTGGGATGGCACTGTTCTTATCTGGAGTCTAAAAAAATGGAAAATTTTAACGACATTAGAAGGTAAATTTTCCTATATAAACTCTGTGGCTTTTTCTCCAACTGACAAAATAATAGCTTTTGGTGGTACAGATAAAAAAATATTTATTTTTGACTATATGTTAGGAGAACTTGTACAGACTTTAGAAGGTCATACAGACACAATAAATGCTGTAACATTTTCCCCAGACGGAAGCCTGATTGCGTCTGGTGGTAGCGACCAGACAATACGTTTATGGGATGTGAGAACAGGAAATCTTATTAAAACAATAAACGGACATAAAGATATTGTAAAAAGTCTTGTTTTTTCTCCAGATGGCAAATTTTTAGTATCCGGTAGCTGGGATGGAACTATAAAAGTCTGGAATGTAAAGACAGGAACACTTATAAAAACTCTAAAAGGAAATGCTCTTTTTGTAAATGGATTAGCTGTTTCCCCAAGTGGAGAATACCTTGCCTCTGCCCACTGGAATAATTCTACTATTTTGTGGAATTTAAGGAAAGGTAAAATTATTAAAAGATTGACAGACCATAAATCCTACATTACAAGTGTTGCTTTTTCTCCTGATGGAAAATTACTTGTAGATGGAAGTAATGATTTTACTGCAAAAGTTTACAATGTAACTACTGGATTTATACCAACCTTATCTAAAACAAAGATAGTAGTCCTTGATAAAAAACAGAGGTATTTAACTTTTCCTCAAAATACCTATTTAAAACTCGATTTTGCAGATAAATCTGTAATTGTAAAAAATGTAAAGGGAAAATTAATTTCTGGTGATGTTTATATTCCTAATATCTCTTTAGATTATATAGTTGTATATAAATCAACTCCTTTATACAAAACCCCATATATGTTGAAAGTTTCAAAAATTGTACCTCCAGGAACTATAATTGAACCAAAAAAAGCTTTGTTTTATGGAAAAAATCAAATTGCTTACGTTGAAATAAATAAAAAACTAAAAGGCTGGATAAAAACTGATTTTATTGCAAAGGTAGTTAAAACAGATAAAATTTTTATCCTTGCTAAAACTATCAAAAGATTTGAAAAATACCCAGGAGAAAAGATTAAAAAAGTTTCCGATGTAGAACAGTTAGAATCTATTTTCCTTAAAAAGAAATCAGATGTATTACCTTTAGGGCTTGCCCTTGAAGGTGTGTACTACATTCCTTATTTAAGAGAATACTATGTAAAATCTGCTTTAGGTGAAGGCTGGATAAAAGAAGATTTTATACAGGAAGTAGAGTATAAAGAAATAAATGATGAGTATGTTGCATTAAAAAACACAAGAATACTTGTTTCTCCCCTTTCAGCAAAAGAGCTTGGAAAAATATACGAAGGAACAATAATAAAACCGAAGGCTAAAATAAGTTTAGGAAATAAATCTTATTATTATGTTCATGTTGATAATATTTCATCTTCAAAATGCAGAAAACCATGTATGGGATATGTTGATGAAAATAGTCTAATACTTCTAAAAAAGGCAACTCAAAAAGAATTGTGGACTAAAAAGAATGCAAACCTTTACCTATCTCCTGCTGGAACGGTAATTTTTCCAATTGAAAAAGGTGTAAAAGTTATACCAGAGTACTACACTTCTGATTTTTATAAAGTAAAAGTCCCTCTTATGAAAGTTGAAGGCTGGATTTCTAAAGATGCTCTAACTTCTATAAAGGAGCTAATAGCAGAAGCAGAAAAGAAAAAAAGAAAAGCTGTAAAGAAAAAAGTAAAAAAACTTAAAACCCCTGTTAAAAAACAAGTTAAAAAAACAAAAAAGGAAGTTGTAAAGCAAAAAAAACAAAAAACAGTCAAAAAGAAAGAATTAAAATATAAAACTGCTGTGGTGATTTCTAACAAATTAAACCTTAGAAAAGAGCCAAATACAAAATCAGTAATACTTGCTGTAATTCCAAAAGGGTATAAGGTAAGAGCAACTAATATAATTAAGGGAAAATGGATAAAGGTTCATTATTACAGTAGAACAAAGAAAAAAATATTAGTTGGTTGGGTTCTAAAAAAATATATAGAAATTAGAAAATAATGATTGAGATAATTGATTTAGGAAAAAAAGATTATTTAGAAACTTTAAATTTACAAAAGGAACTTTTTAATAAGAAGCTCAAAGGTGAAGATAAGGATTTTCTAATAGTTGTTGAGCATTTTCCTGTTTACACAAAAGGAAAAACGACAAAAGAGGAGCATATCCCTGAAAAAATATTAGATGTTCCAGTTATTGAAGTGGAAAGAGGTGGAAGTGTAACTTTTCACGGGGAAGGACAGCTTGTTGTTTATCCAATTTTAAATTTAAAAAAATATAGAACTGGAGTTTCTGATTACATATCAAAACTTGAAAGAACCATGATTTTATCATTGGAAGAACTTGGAATTGAAGCATTTACAGTTGAAAAATTAAGGGGTGTTTTTACAGAAAAAGGGAAAATAGGTTTTTTAGGTGTAAAGATTTCAAGGTACATAACATTCCACGGTTTTTCTTTAAACGTTAATGTTGATAAAAGTTATTTTAGTAAAATAGTTCCCTGTGGTATAACAGAATATCCAGTGGCTTCAATTTCTGATTTTAAGAATGTAGAATTTAATGAAGTCAAAAATGTTGTTGTTTCTAAATTTATAGATTTATTTGAAAATAAAAAGTTTTAATATATTTTTAGACTCTAAAAATTAAAGAGAGGAATGGGATGAATTTTGATATAACACAAATAATTTTTATGGTTCCAGCTTTACTTTTTGCTGTTATTATCCACGAAATAGCCCACGGATTAGTTGCTTATAAACTTGGCGACCCAACAGCAAAAATGTCTGGTAGACTAACTTTTAATCCAATTCCACACATTGACCCGATTGGCTCCATTCTACTTCCTGCAATACTGATTTTTACCCATTCTCCAATTCTTTTTGGTTGGGCAAAGCCTGTTCCTATAAACCCATTACATTTTAAAAAATTAGGGTATAGAAAAGGAATGGCAGTTACTGCACTTGCAGGTCCCATGTCAAATTTAATATTCGCAATTATATTTGGAATAATGTACCAGATTTTAAAAAATGATTCTGTTATCAATTTATTTGCAAGCATAGGTGGACTGGCATTTGTAAAATCTGTAATTTTACCTCTTTTAATTTTGCTTCAATATTCAGTAACAATAAATGTAATTCTTGCTATATTTAACTTAATTCCTATTCCTCCTTTAGATGGTGGAAGAATTTTAATGAGCTTGGCTCCACCGCATTTAGAGCAGAAGTTAGCACCTTTAGAACAGTACGGATTTATTATAGTTATTGTTTTACTCCTTGTTGGAGTTTTAAATTTTATAATATTTCCACCTTACAGATTTTTAGTTTCTGTACTCCTTGGTACATGACATAAAACATTAAAATTGTAGGAAATAGGAGTATAATTATTTTTGTTTAATTTTAATTGAGATTTAATATTAATTGGGGCAGATAAATGACATTAGCAGAATTAGGTATTAGACAGAAGGGAGTTATTGTTTCAATCAATACTTCTCCAGATTTTAAAAAGAAACTTATGGAGTTGGGGCTTTTTCCAGGTCAGGTTGTTGAGATTATACAGGATGCACCTTTTGGCGGTCCTTTAAAATTAAAAGTAAAAGATTACTGTCTTGCTTTAAGGAGAGAAGAAGCAAAAGGGATTGAGGTTAAAAAAATTGAAGAATAAAAGGATAAAAGTTGCCCTTGCAGGAAATCCTAATACAGGGAAAACGACTTTGATTAACGCTATTGCAGGAACAAACCTTAAAGTTGGAAACTGGCCTGGTGTAACAGTTGAAAAAAAAGAGGCTGTAATAGAATACAAAGGCTACACTATTGAACTAATTGACCTACCGGGGATTTACAGTCTCGGCAACCAGACTGCCGAAGAAAAGGTAGCTATTGATTTCTTACTTAAAGAGAAACCAGATGTGATTATAGATGTTGTTGATTCTACCAATTTAGAAAGAAATCTTTATCTTACTATTCAACTTTTAGAGTTAGAAATTCCTTTAATAATCTCATTAAATATGTGGGATGAGGCTCAGGAGAAGGGAATTCAGATAGACTATAAAACTATGGAAAGGTTATTGTGTTCTAAAGTCATACCAACATCAGCAGTACATAAAAAAGGTGTAAAAGAGATTTTAGAAAATATAATTCAGGTTTATGAAAATAAAAAATTTGTCCAGTGTACACATTTTGAGTCGGAAATTGAAAAATACCTTATAGAGTTAAAAGAAACTATTGAAAAAGTTCAGCCTGTTCTTTTTGACTTGATTCCAAGGCGATTTTTAGTAATCTCATTGATTGAAGGGAATTTTGTTTTTGAAGATATAGATATAAATGAGAAAATAATTAAAAAAGCTGAAGAAATTCGTCATAAGTTAGAAAAAATCTATAAAAAAGAGATTTCAACACTGATTGTAGAAGAAAGGTACTCAATTGTTATAAGTATTTATGAACAGTGTGTAAAAAGGGACACATTAAAAGATATAGACACAACCCTTATATTAGACAAAATATTCCTGAATAAAATTCTTGGTTTGCCTATCTTTCTGTTTTTAGCATGGCTTATGTTTGAATTTACATTTGAACTATCTGCCCCTTATGTAGATTGGCTTGATAGCTCTTTAAGTAATGTTATTGCAGTCTGGGCAGTACAGGGATTAATGGCAGTTAATGCTCCAGAATGGTTGCAGTCCCTTGTTTCTGAAGGTGTTATTGGTGGGGTTGGGTTTGTCCTTGTTTTTGTTCCTGTTTTATTCTTCCTTTATATATTTATGGGAATTTTAGAAGGCAGTGGATATATGTCAAGGGCTGCATTTTTAATGGACAGGTTTATGAGTTTTATAGGACTCAGTGGTAAATCTTTTATTCCTCTTATTATCGGGTTCGGTTGTAATGTTCCAGCTGTATACGCAACAAGAACTATTGAAAATCCTAAAGAAAAAATTCTTACAGCATTAATGATTCCTTTTATGTCCTGCAGTGCAAGGCTGACCGTTTTTGCATTTTTTGTAACGGCATTTTTTACCCACCATAAGGCATTGGTAATATTGTCCCTTTATTTACTTGGTATTTTAGTTGCTATTAGCGTGGCTTTTGTTTTACAAAAAACGTATTTCAAAACAGAGTCTCAAAATTTTATCCTTGAGCTTCCACCTTATAGGTTGCCAACTTTTAGGTACATAATGATAAGTGCGTGGACAAAAACAAAAGCTTTTATAGTTGATGCAGGAACTTTTATTTTTGCAACGGCTATGGTTGTGTGGTTTTTGCTAAATGTCCCATTTGGAGTTCAGGATAAAGAGCATAGTTTATTTGGACATATAAGTAAAGCAATAGCCCCTGTTTTTCAGCCTTTAGGTTTTGGTTATTGGGAAGCTTCAGGTGCTTTAATGACAGGATTTGTGGCAAAAGAAGTTGTTTTATCCACTATGGGAAATATTTACGCTGGAGAAACTTTAAAAGAAGAACAGCAAGAACATGTTTCCCTTAAAGATGGACTTAAAGAAATTGGGGTAGGGTTTATAAACGCAAATATAGAAGTTGGGAAAAAGATTTTTTCAGTTTTCGGTTTAATAGGAAACGAGCCTGAAGAAGAGGAAACAGATAGTACACTGTTAACAGCAGTACGAAATCAGTTTACACCTTTATCTGCATATGCATTTTTAGTATTTTTACTTTTATACACTCCTTGTATGGCAACTATTTTTGCTATAAAACAGGAGCTAAACAGTTGGAAATGGATGGGAGTTTCTGTTGGAATTGGTCTTACTGTAGCATGGGTACTGTCTTTCCTTGTTTACAACATAGGTAGAATTTTTCTGTAGTTGATTTTTATCATAATTTTGAATAAGATATTTTTATAAAATTTTTATTGAAATTTAATCTCAATTGCAACGAGGAGTGAAAGATGTCTGTATTAGAAATGAAGTCAGAATTGGAAAATATATCAAATAAATTTGAAAATTTATTAAATAAAGCTAAAGGCAGTCAGGAAAGATTGGAAATTTTTTCTACCTATTACAAAATGCTTATTTTAATTGAAAAAATGAAAATAGATGATATTAAAGGGAAAAAGAAATGAAGTTTTTGATTAGTATTGTTTTATTATTTTTTAATATTTCTTACGGAATGCTTTTAATAAAACCTGAAGATGCAATAAAGGAACAATTTCCTGATTCCAAAATTGTAAAAAAGAATATACTTCTCACTAAAAAACAGGTGAGTCAGATTCAAAAATTGTCAAAATCAAGGTTAAATTCAAGTATTATTACTGTTTATTTTATAAAAAAAGATGGAAAAAATGTCGGGTATGGAATTATAAATACCCATAAGGTAAGGACAAAAAAAGAAACTGTTTTATTTATACTTTCTCCAGACTGCAAAATACAGGACATTGAGATAATAGCATTTTATGAACCTCCTGAATATATGCCAGATAAAAGATGGTTAAAAGTTTTTAAAGGTAAAGATTCAAGTAATCAATTAAGATTAAAAAGAGACATTCCAAATATAACAGGAGCAACCCTTTCATCAAAAGCAATAACTACTGCTACAAGGCAGACTGTTTATATCTGTGAAACTGTTTTAAAAGGGAAAAAATGAGATTTTTTGTCCAGCATAAAAAATCAGAATTTATTTCTTTACTTGTGGTGTTATTTTCCTTAACTTTTTACCTTTTTATATTCTTTTCTGTTTTATTAAAATTTGAAAGTAATCAATTTTTTCCAGAAGAAATAGTTTTAGATATAAATGGCAATTTAGATGAATTTATTGAGCCAAAGGAACTGACTGCTTTAATAGAAAATATACATATAAATCTATTTATTAATTTGATAGGTTTTTTGTCTATCGCTGGTATATTGTTTAGAACTTTAATCAATCATAAATTAAAAATTTTGCTTGTTTTTGTAGGTTTTCTATCTATTTTGATTTACCCTTTATCCTTGTTAGGTATAAAGTTTTTATGGGAAGGATTTGGATATTTAGCTTTTGCGTCTTTTCTACTTATTATTATTGTATTTTTTGTTGTGAATTCTATTAACATTTTATCCTTTTTAAACGGGAAAATTAGATGAATCTTTTAGCTTTTACTATTGGTATTTTTATTTTTTCAATAGTTTTCCAGCTTTTTACAGGTATTTGGCTGTTTTTTGAAAAATACTCTATAAATCCAGAATACATATCAGAACTTATAAGAGGAAATCCAGAAAAATTTATAAATCCAAAATCTGTTTTAGGAATTCTTGAAATAACTGTTCCTCATCTGTTGGCAGTTAGTCTAACTGTATTTGTTATTTTACACTTCTTTTATTTTTCAAAAATTAATATGTTTAAAATAGTTTTATCTTTAACTGTTTTTATCTCTGGAATATTAGATATAGTTTCAAATGTATTAATTCTAAAAATCTCACCTGTTTTCTCCTATGTTAAAGTCCTTTCTTTTTTACTTTTTGAAATAGGTTTGTTTATATCCCTTGTTCTTGTTGGATTATCTTCTTATAAGCATTTAAGACAGCAAAATCACTAAAATTTTTACTGAAAATTATCTGTCCAGAATTTAAAATTAAAATAAATCCAACTTTTTTACTTTTTAAAAATTTCAATGCGTAATCTAAAGGCATTACTGAAATAGCCGTTGAGTAAGCATCTATTGAGGTATTATCTGCAACTGATACTAAAGTTATTGAAGCGAATGTCTGCTCAGATTTTCCAGTTTTTGGATTGATAAGGTGGTTATATTTTTTTGATTTTATATACCTTTCATAATTACCACTCGTTGAGATTGATGTATTTGGTTTTTTTGTTTTAAATTTAATTATCCACCCTTCTCCAAAGGGATTTTGAATAAAAATATCACATAAATTTAAACACCTGATATCACCACTGGCAGCTATTATTCCTCTTTTAACTCCTTTTTCTATTAAAAATTTTGCAACTTTATCAACAGCAAAACCTTTTCCGATACCACCTAAATCAATCTTTGCATTATTTTTTAATGCTACTTTGTTTCCTTTTAGTTCAATATTTTTGTAAGAGATATTTTTTAAAGTTTCTTTAATCTTTTTTTCATCTGGTATTGTTTCTTTTTCTGTTTCAAATTTGTAAGTATCTTTTGTTAGCTTCCCTACTGTAATATCAAAGTATCCATCTGTTTCTTTAGAAATTTTTAAAGATTTTTTAATTATTTCTATAGAAACTGGAGATAAAATTGCAGTTTTTTCTTTATTTAAAATGGAAATCTCACTGTTTTCTTTATAAATTGATAGTTTTTTATCTAAATCTTTAAAAATCTGGAAAGATGGTTTAAATAACTCTGACTTATTTTCTTGGAGTTTTATTGTTATATACGTTCCCATTATAAACTTTGTTCTTACTTTCAGTTCTTCTGATTTTGAAGCTAAAACGTATAAAAAACAAAAAAGAATAATGGTTAACTTTTTCATCTATTTTTTCCTTCCATATCCAGTTTATAAAAGCTAAAGACTTTAATTTATGACAAAACTCTAAAAAAATCATAAAACTATAAGTCTCTTTTTTATAAACTATACTTGAAATTGAGATTAAATATAAATTAGGAGGATGTATTATGAAAAGAGGTTTGTTAGCAGGTATTTTATCAGTTTCTTTTGCAGGTTCTGTATTTGCTTCAGATATAGAGGAAAGGGTTCAGCAGTTGGAAGAGCAGAACCAACAGTTAATTGATGAAATTGCAAAACTCAAAGAAGAAATTTCTATTCCAGAATTAAGACAGCAGTCTTATTCAGGGATGGGTTTTGCAGCATCAAAAGTTTACTTCAGTCCACAGGGCTTATCTATCGGTGGTTATGGGGAAATTGTTTACATTAATTATGACAGCAGCTCAAAAAGAGACTACACAGACCTTTACAGGTTTATTCCGTATATTGGTTATAAGTTCAACGACAAAATAATACTTAATGCAGAAATAGAATTTGAACACGGTGGGAATGCAGAAAGAGGTGGAGAAGTTTCCGTTGAATTTGCTTACATAGATTTTCTAATTAATAAATGGGCAAACATTAGATTAGGTAATTTACTTATTCCTGTTGGAATTACAAATTTACAGCACGAGCCAGTTTTCTTTAATTCTGTTAATAGACCAGAAGTTGAAACAAAAATAATACCTACCACTTGGAATGAAAATGGAATTCTCATTTACAGTAATACGGGAAATATAGATTATCAGGTTGGAATTGTAAATGGACTGTACGGAACTACCCACGGTGAATTTGGATTTTCTTCTGACAGCTGGATAAGAGGAGGAAGACAGGGAGGTGCTAAAGCAGTAGCAGAAGATTTTGCATTTGTTGGAAGGGTTGATTATTCAGGTATTGAAGGGCTTTATTTAGGAGGTTCTGTTTATTACGGAAATTCAGGACAGGGAGAAACTTTAGGTGGAGAAGAAATAAAGGGAACAGTTTCTTTATTTGAAATACACGGGAAATACCAGATAAAAGGATTTGAATTAACAGGACTTTACGTAAAAGGACACTTAAGGGATTCAGATTTAATTTCCCTTTACAACGATGATGTTATTGGAAAAAATACTTATGGTTATTATTTAAATGTTGCTTACGATGTACTACCATTACTAAATCAAAACTCAAATTTTAGTCTACCTGTATTTGCAAGGTATGAAAAATATAACACTCAGGATTCTGTAGCTGATGGTTTTACTCCAGACCCAAATAACGACAAAACTATCTGGACAGTGGGACTAAACTTTAAACCTCATCCAAATATTGTTTTAAAGGCAGATTATCAATTTAGAGATAACGAAGGAGATGGAGAAGCTGATAGATTAGAACTTGGTTTAGGATTTATCTTTTAAGGGAGGTTAGGAAATGAAAAGGTTAATTTTATTAAGTGCGGTTTTTCCTATTTTTACTGCATGTGATTTTGGAGGATTGGCAAATGATTACAATCCAGAAAATGATAAATCTGCAAAACTTGTAGCTGGATTTCCTTACTTTACAAAATATAAAAATCCAACTGCTTATATTCCTACCGAGTGTTATACAGATACAGGAATTGTTAGAAATAAAGAAGCATTTGCAAATCCTTGTTATGTATGTCATAACGCTGGTAATACACCTGTTGATAATGCTGGAGACTGGTTAAACCAGTTAGATTTTGGAAGATTTCCTTTAAATGAAAACCCGTGGTATAATGCAACATCACCAGAAAAAACAATAGAAAAACCAATTGACAGCTCTGGAACAAAATGGACTGAATTTGATTTAAAAAACAAAACAGTAAAAGATAATAAAAAAGGTATTCAAATCTCAATTGATAACTGGCTTAAGAAAAATAACTGGGAAGATGCATATCAAAAACAGCTTTCATTAGGAACTGGAAAACTTGGTGAGTATAAACTTGATATGCCTCCACTTTATAAATGGAATGGAAATGAATTTGTTAGAACAGATTTTATAGATAACGAAGGGTTTATTTATAATTCGGAAACAGAACATACAAACAATACAAATACATGGTGGAGGGCATACGACTGGAAACATTTTCCCGGTTTTTTTCCAACAAATGGAAGACTTGACTCTGCAATGATAAGACTTCCAGATAAATTTAGAAAATTTAATGGAAACTATAATAAGGATGTTTATAAGATTAACCTTTCTATTTTAGAATGTGCATTAAAACAGATTACTGAAAATTGTGAAGTTGAAAATCTCAATACAGATTTACTTGGTACATTTAATATTAGCTATGAATTATTACCTGATGGAATAAAACTTTTAAAAGTTCCTGACAATTACGTAGGAGATGCTTCTGATGAAAATGTATGGCAGATAAAAGGAAAACTTCCTGAAAATAAAAGAAAAATTGGTTTATATCCTGTTGGAACAGAATTGGCACATCCTGTTTTTTACATAAATCCAGATTGGGAGAACAAACCTGAACTTGCTGGGAAAGTTGGACAGCTAAAAGAGTTCAGATACATGAAAAAACTTGTTATGCAGGACGTAAATGAAGAAGGTGGAGAAGAAGAGGAAAATGTAGATTATTTTCCTTACGATAAAGGACTAATGCCTAATGACCCTGAAATATGGCTTATGGGTGGTTGGATTGAAGATA
>Ga0256841_1003260_pt1 | contig 12229 bp, 10 predicted proteins | sample 356308metaG_FD_185971 | JGI IMG/M metagenome (GOLD analysis project Ga0256841, IMG submission 185971) | Hydrothermal vent microbial communities from Mid Atlantic Ridge, Atlantic Ocean - 356-308 | ecosystem: Environmental > Aquatic > Marine > Hydrothermal vents | place: Atlantic Ocean: Mid...
CATATACGTAATTGTCTTCGGATTTTATATATACAATTTTATTTTTCTCAACTTTAAAAAAATCTTTTTTCAGTGTACTTTTTATTGTTATTATTTCATTGGTTTGTACTTCTTTTTTGTCAATTAAAACGGTGTTTTCTAATTTTAATTCTTCTTCTGCAAAATGTTTTCGTAATAAAATGGTTACAACACCTATAAGTATTCCAAAACCAAAAAATACTACTTGATACCAAACCAAAAAATGTTCCAAACTCAATCGTACGGGTTTTTTGTTTACAACAAGTTCGGTATAAATATTTGCAGCAATAATCATTAAAGAAACGAATATAAATACAAAGAGAAGCTCCTCTAACCATTTCCATTTTTTTACTTTTTTGTAGTAAAAATGAAAAATAAAAAAGGAAAAAAAATAACTAAGAAAAGTTAAAAAACCATAACCAATAAAATACAAATTTTTATACGGAAATTCATTAAGACCTGCACCGTAAGGATGTAAAAAAATGATGATAAAAGTTACTAAAATACCTAATAAAAGTGCGATTAGAAATTGGTTTCTTATGTTTTGAGTGTATGTTATTTTCTTATTTAGAAACACAGTTAAAAATATTAAATAATCAATTTATTTTTTATCGGTTTTTATATTTAAATTTTCACCAATAGTTTTTGCCATAGTAACAAAGTCAGAAGGCATTAAAATAATGGTGGTAGTATTTTGTTCGGTACCTACTTCTGAGATCATTTGCATTCTTCTTAATTCTAGCGCAGCGGGATTTTCGGCAATATATTTTGCAGCATCTTTTAGTTTCATTGAGGCGTCGTATTCACCTTCTGCTTTGATAATTCTAGAACGTTTTTCGCGTATAGCTTCTGCTTCTTTTGCCATTGCTCTTTGCATAGTTTGTGGTATTTCAACATCTTTCATTTCGATATAATCTACCGATAAACCCCATTGGTCGGTAATTTGATCAACTATTTTTTTTATGGCATTATTTATTGCTTCTCTGTCTTTTAAAATTTCGTCTAAATTGTGTTGTCCAATTACATTTCTTAAAGCTGTTAATGAGGCTTGGTAGGTAGCATTCATAAAATCTCTTACTTTTATTACAGCTTTTTCCGGTTCGTGTATCTTAAAGTACAATACGGCGTTTACTCTAATGGTAACACTGTCTTTGGTTACTGTTTCTTGGCTTTCGATATCAACAGTCATTGTTCGCATATCAATTTTTTTCCGTCTATCAATAATAGGAATTATCCAATATAAACCAGGACCTTTTACTTGGTGATATCTTCCTAAACGGAAAATGACACTTCTTTGATATTCTTGATCAATTTTAAATCCGGAAAGTAAAATAGCAATGATAAAAATGCTGATTAATATGGTTAAATTCATTTTTATAAAAATTTATTTGGTTAATAATTCTATTTTTTAATAGTTGAAATGGTGTTTTTTAGTTTAAAACTTATTCCGTTTCAATGCTTTTATAAGCTTTAATTATCTTTTTCACCAAACGATGTCTTACTACATCTTTGTCGTCTAAATATACGTGACCAATTCCTTCTACATCTTTTAGCGTAAGTAGAGCTTCCTTTAAACCGGAAACTTGTTTTCTTGGCAAGTCTATTTGTCCGGGATCACCTGTAATGATAAATTTTGCGTTTTTTCCCATTCTGGTTAAAAACATTTTCATTTGGTTGTGTGTGGTGTTTTGAGCTTCATCCAAAATAACAAAAGCATTGTCTAAGGTTCTACCTCGCATGAAAGCAAGTGGAGCAATTTGTAAAACACCTCTTTCCAAATAATTATCTAATCGCTCATGCGGAATCATATCACGTAAAGCATCATATAAAGGTTGCATATACGGATCTAATTTCTCTTTAAAATCCCCCGGAAGAAATCCTAAATTTTCTCCGGCTTCAACAGCAGGTCTAGTTAAAATAATACGTTTTACTTCTTTTTCTTTTAATGCTCTAACGGCAAGAGCAACAGCGGTATAGGTTTTTCCGGTTCCGGCAGGACCAACGGCAAAAAGCATGTCGTTTTTTTTCATTAAATCCACCATTTTTTGTTGATTCGGACTTTGAGCACGGATGATTCTTCCGCTTACACCGTGAACCAATACATTTTTGTCTTGTTTTTTTTGCGAATGTGTGCCATTTTCAGAGATAATTTGTTCAATACTATGCTCATCTAATTTGTTATAGCGATCAAAATAAACGATTAACATTTTAAGGCGTTTCTCAAACTCAGCTAATTGATTGTCATCACCAAAAATTTTAATTTTATTACCACGAGCTACAATCTTTAATTTTGGGAAGTGTTTTTTTAACTGAGTAATCGTATTGTTTCGTGTGCCAAAGAATGCATTTGGGTCAACTTCGGTTATTTCAATAATTTTTTCGTTCAATAGTTGCGATATTAAGATTAAAACTTCTAATTTTGTAACTCCAAAAATAATGCTATTTAATGTGTTTTTAATGGAAAAATGTTGTTTTTTTATAAAATTATTAACCCCTTACTAACAAATGACGCCAATATTAACACTTACTACCGATTTTGGATTAAAAGATTACTTTGTTGGTGCATTAAAAGGACATATTTATTCGGAATTACCTGAAGCCAAAATAGTAGATATTTCGCACCAAATCACACCGTTTAGTATTCACGAAACTGCTTATGTTATCAGAAATGCATACAAACATTTTCCTAAAGGAAGCATTCATATAATTGCGGTCGATGCCGAAGAAAGTATCGAAAATAAACACATTGTTTTGTTGTTAGACGGACATTATTTTATCTGTGCCGATAATGGTGTAATGTCTTTAATAATGGCAAATTTTAAGCCGGAAAAAATTATTAGAATAAAATTAAATCATACCGATAATTCCTATTTTTTAGCAAATTTTGTACAAGTAGCCTGCCATTTGGCTCGTGGTGGAAATATCTCATTAGTTGGTGAAGAAATTAAAGAAATAAAATTAACTCAAGAGGTACGTCCGACTGTAAATTTAGAGAAAAATCAAATTGTAGGACACGTTATTTACATTGATAATTACGGAAATGTGATTACCAATATCGATAAACAAATATTTAATGAAATAGGCAAAGGAAGAAAATTTGAAGTAAGAGCAAGAAGTTTTATGTTTGATAAGATTTTTGAAAAATATAACGACATTGAAAATTTTTCCATACCAAAAGAAAAAAGAAATTATTTTGGTAAACGCTTAGCTCTTTTTAATAAAGATGACTTTTTAGAGATTGCTCTTTACCGCAGTAACAAAGAAACCGTTGGAGGAGCTTCAAATATGTTAGGCTTAAAATATCGCGATTCGGTAACCGTAAAATTTATTTAAACAAAATTAAAATGGAAGACAAATTCTTTGTACGTATTGTTAAAATGGAATTTCAAGAAGATAAAATTCCTAAATTTTTAGCAAATTTTAAGCAAGTAAAAGATAAAATACGCGGATTTAAAGGTTGTAAAAAATTAGAATTGTATCGTGATAAAAAAAATACTAATATCTTTTTTACTTACAGCTACTGGAATACCGAACAAGATTTAGAAAATTATCGAAATTCCGATTTATTTAAAAACGTTTGGGCAAAGACAAAACCTCTTTTTAACGCCAAACCTTTGGCTTGGAGTGTGGATAAATTACATGTACTTTAAATATTAAGATTTTCTTAAACGAATTTCTAAAATTCGCAATACATTTTTTTATACATTTGCGGAACGTAAAAAAACAAATGATAAAAAAAGAACTACATACCTTTTTTGCTTCACCAATTGGTTATTTGGTGATTGCTTTGTTTCTTGTTTTTAACGGTTTGTTTTTGTTTGTACTAAAAACCGATTTTAATATACTAAATGCCGGATTTGCAGATTTAAATCCGTTTTTTTACTTAACACCTTGGGTGTTTTTGTTTTTAATTCCGGCTGTTACAATGCGGACTTTTTCGGATGAAATTCAAACAGGAACCATTGAAATTTTAAAAACAAAACCAATTTCAAACCGGCAAATTGTTTTGGGTAAATACTTTGGCTCTTATTTTTTGATTTTAATTGCTTTATTACCAACCATAATTTATTTTATTACAGTTTATAAGCTTGGCAATCCTATTGGTAATATTGATGTTGCAAGTACAATAGGTTCATATATTGGTTTGTTGCTTTTAGCAGGAGCCTTTGTGGCAATCGGTATTTTTTGTTCTACTTTGTCATCTAATCAGATTGTTTCTTTTTTATTAGCAGTAGTTTTGAGTTTTACGTTTTATTATCTTTTTGAGATTATAGCTGAATCTTTTCCGTTTAACGCTTATTTTATTCAGAAAATCGGAATGTACGAACACTATCAAAACCTAAGTAAAGGTTTAATTGAAACCAAGGATATTATCTATTTTATAAGTGTTATTGTTTTCTTTTTATTTTTAACCAAAATGCGAGTAGATAAGATTTAAATGAAAAAAACGATAATTCATATTGCTATTTTATTTTTTGGCTTGATTGTTTTAAATTGGGTTTCCGAAAAAATTAATTTCAGATTCGATTTAACAAAAGATAAACGGTTTACCTTATCGAACATTACCAAAAATACGGTAAAAGATTTGCAACAACCAATGCAGGTAAAAGTCTATTTAGAAGGTGATTTTCCGGCGGAGTTTAAACGCATTCAGATAGAAACTAAAAATCTTTTACAGCAATTACATCACTTAAATACAAATCTTAATTTCCGATTTGTAAATCCGCAAGGTTTGGAACGTAACCTTATTAAAAAAGGAATGCAACCAAGCAGATTAACCATTCAAGAAGGAGCAAAAACCTCTGAGATTATTCTCTTTCCGTATGCCGAAATTACGTATAACGGTAAATCGGAAATCGTACCGTTACTAATTAACAAACGATTCAAAAATCAAGAAGAACAATTACAAGCGTCTATCGAAAATTTAGAATACGCTTTTACCGATGCGATGTATAAATTGTCTAAATTAAACCGTAAAAATATTGCCATTATTACAGGTAATAAAGAATTGGATTTTATCTACTTAGACGGTTTGTTAAAAACAGTTGCCAAATACCATCATTTAGAACCTTTTCCGTTAGACTCGGCAAATGTTGTTCCTAATAAAACCTTGAATTTATTGTCTAAATTTGATTTGGCAATTATCGCTAAACCAAGAAAAGCATTTTCCGAAAACCAAAAACTGTGTATCGATCAATACTTAATGCGTGGCGGAAAAACGTTGTGGACAATAGATAAAGTAGCTGCTGAGCAAGACAGTTTAATGCGTTCGGGTACAATGTTAGCTACAAACAGAGAGCTTAATTTAACCGATTTATTCTTCCAATACGGAGCGAGAATAAAATACAATTTAGTAAAAGATTTGTACAGTGCTACCATTAAATTGGCAGACGGAAATATTGGCGGACAAACACAATACAAAGATTATTTGTGGTATTATTATCCTTTGGTGGTTTCCCGAAATAACCATCCGATAACCAAAAATATTCCGGATGTTTTGTTAAAATATACAAGTACAATCGATTTATTAAAAAACGATATTAACAAAACAGTACTCTTAAAAAGCTCTCCTTTATCTAAAGAATTGGGCACGCCAAGATTAATTAGTCTAAACGAAGTTGCAGAAAAACCAAAGCCAAGCGATTTTAACAAAGGAAATTTAAATTTAGGAGTTTTGTTGGAAGGTAATTTTAATTCCGCTTACGCAGGAAGAACTTTACCGTTTCAAGTAAATGACTATAAAGAAAAAGGAAAACCGTCAAAAATGATTTTAATTGCCGATGGTGATGTCATTAAAAATGAAATTGTTAAAGGAGAACCATTAGATTTAGGAATAGATAAATGGACAGGACAAAAATACGGAAATAAAGAATTTTTAATCAATGCGATAGATTTTTTGTTGGATGATACCGGTTTAATGAATTTGCGAAATAAAAAATTACAAATTGCCTTTTTGGATAAAGAAAAAGTATATCAAAATCGTCTTTTTTGGCAAACAATAAATATTGTTCTACCTTTGGTTTTATTGTTTTTATTCGGATTGTTTTTTACGTATTATCGCAAAAAAAGATACCGCTAAAATAGAATTGTTTATTCTTTTAATTTTTTTATATTTGTAGTCTTGATTTAATGAGCATTAAAGAGCTTTTAAAATTCAAATAAGACAGATAAATATAGAAAGACATATGAAATTTATTGTATCCAGTTCGCAATTACTAAAAAATTTACAAACCTTAGGAGGTATTATCAATAATAGTAATACTTTACCTATTTTAGATAATTTCCTTTTCGAATTAACACCAAATGAATTAAAAGTTTCTGCTTCCGATTTGGAAACCACAATGACTTCCAAAATAGAGGTAGAATCCGAAGATTCAGGTGAAATAGCTGTAAATGCCAAATTATTATTAGACATTTTAAAAACGTTTCCGGAGCAACCTTTAACGTTTAAAACCGAAGGCACACAGTTAGAAATAAGTTCTCAAAGTGGTAAATATGCCTTGGCATATGTTAGTGGAGAAGAATTTCCAAAAGCCATTGAATTGGAAAATCCGAGCCAAACAAAATTACCCGGAAATATTCTTGCAGAAGCTATTTCAAAAACGATTTTTGCAACCGGAAATGATGATTTAAGACCTGTAATGACCGGTGTTTTCTTTCAGTTTAATGATCAAGAACTTACTTTTGTTGCTACAGATGCACACAAATTGGTAAAATATACACGTAAAGATCTACAAGCAGATGAAAATACGGAGTTTATTATGCCAAAAAAACCATTAAACCTACTTAAAAATATTTTGGCAAATGTAGAAGACGATGTCTTAATAGAATACAATGAGGCTAATGCAAAATTTACTTATGGTGATAGCGAAATGGTTTGTAGATTAATCGATGGAAAATATCCTAATTACGATGCCGTAATTCCAAAGGAAAATCCAAATATCTTAACCTTAGAGCGAAATTCATTTTTAAATGCCGTACGTCGTGTTTCTTTGTTTTCCAGTAAAACAACACATCAAATTCGTTTAAAAATGGCAGGGACAGAATTAAATATTTCAGCCGAAGATATTGATTTTAGCAATAAAGCAGACGAGCGTTTAAACTGTTCTTATTTAGGTGATGATATGCAAATTGGATTTAACTCTAAATTCCTTTTAGAAATGTTAAACAACTTAAATGCTAAGGAAGTGCAATTGCGTATGTCTTTACCAAATAGAGCCGGAATTTTATCGCCATTAGACGGTGTAGATGAAGGCGAAGAAATCACTATGCTGGTTATGCCGGTAATGTTGAGTAACTAATAACAAAGCGTCGTTTATCGACGCTTTTTTTATATGAATTACCTCGCACACATCTATCTTTCGTATGATAACGATCAAGTTAAAATAGGTAATTTTATAGCGGATTTTATTAAAGGAAATAACTTTAAAAAATTTCCGGAAGCAATTCAAAAAGGAATATTATTACATCGTTTAATCGATAGTTTTACAGATGCACATCCTGTTGTTAGAAAAAGCAAAACCTTAAATCCGCAAAGGTTTTCGTAGCGAAAAGTCAAAATGCGTGTTAGTATTGGTCTAGCGCAGTTTTGAGACACGCAAACATAGCATTAGTTATGGTGAGTATCGAAAAACGAGCATTGCCAATAATGACGTGTAGTTTGGCTTTGCAGTAGAAATACTTTTGCGAATTTAAGGTAAAAGAAGATTACACAAAAGATATCGTCATTACGATGGAGTAATCATAGATATTTTTATGGATCATTACTTAGCGAAGAATTGGCAACTATTTTCTGCTATTCCCTTACCTGAATACGAAAACAATTTTATTGCTCTTTTAGAAAAAAACAGTAAAATTCTGCCAAGCATAGTAATTGAAATTTTGCCTTATCTTAAAACACAAAAATGGCTTTCCGGTTATGCTTCGTTAAACGGAATAGAAAAAACATTACAAGGCGTAAATAAACGTACCAAAGGAATTTCAAAAATGGATTTGGCAATAAACGATTTACAAGAAAATTATACCAATTTTGAAAGTGATTTTTTTCTTTTTTTTAAAGAATTGGAATTGTATGTTTCTAATATAGATTTTAAAACTCTTAAAAAATAACTTATATTTGAGGCAATTAAAGACAACTAAATATGGATAAACCTATAAAAAACTACTCTGAATTTTACCAATTTTATCTTAAAGAACACAAAAATCCGGTAAATCGTTTATTACACGTAATTGGTACTACCATTGTATTGGCATTAGTTTTAACAACGATCATTCACTTAAATCCTTATTGGCTTATTTTTGTTCCGATTTCAGGATATGGCTTTGCGTGGATTGGGCATTTTTTCTTTGAAAAAAACCAACCTGCAACTTTTAAATATCCGTTATGGAGTTTAAAATCCGATTTTAAAATGTATTTTGATATCCTTAACGGAAAAGTACCTTTAAATCCTAAATCATAACTTTTTATGAAAAAAATAATAATTTTTTTAGTATTCCTACTTTTAATTCAGTGTAAACAAAAGCAAAAACACGGATTAATAACCGATAAAGCAATGGTGGTTTCCGCCAGAAAAGAAGCCGGAAAAATTGGCACAGATATTATGAAAAAAGGCGGAAATGCCTTTGACGCCATGATTGCAACGCATCTAGCACTTGCAGTTGCTTATCCGTTTGCCGGAAATCTCGGTGGAGGCGGTTTTATGGTGTATCGTACCAAAGATGGCAAAACCGGTTCGTTGGATTTTAGAGAAAAAGCACCGCTTAAAGCACATAGAAATATGTATTTGGATAGTTTGGATAATGTAATTCCGGATAAAAGTTTGCTTGGAGCAAATGCTGTTGGCGTTCCCGGAAGTGTTGCCGGATTATACAAAGTGCATCAAAAATTTGGTACATTACCTTTTAAAGAGCTCATTCAGCCGGCAATTGATTTAGCAAAAAAAGGTGTGGTTGTTACCAAAAAACAAGCGAAAGCATTAAATAAATACCGAAAATTATTCTTTAAAGCTAATAAGCGAAAAATATTTTTAGATAAAGAATGGAAAGCAGGAGATACTATAAAATACATCAAATTAGCCGAAACCTTAGAACGCATCCGCGATAATGGAAAAGACGAATTTTACAAAGGAAAAACTGCCGATTTGTTAATTGCATATTTGCAAAATTTAGACGGAATTATGACCAAAGAAGATTTGGAAAAATACCAAGCAAAATGGCGTAAACCAATAGAATTTACATATAAAAATAACAAAATAATATCGATGTCTTTACCAAGTAGTGGAGGTATTTGTATTGCTCAAATTTTAAAAAGTATTGAGCCTTTTCATATAGAACAATACAAACATAATTCGGTTAAATACGTGCAATTATTAACCGAGGCAGAACGCCGTGCTTTTGCTGATAGAGCTCATTATTTGGGTGATAGTGATTTTGTTAAAGTGCCGATTGATAGTTTAATTTCAGAAAAATATTTAGCAAGAAGAATGAAGAGTTTTTCTTTTGAAAGAGCCAATACTTCTAAGGAAATTTCATACGGAAAAATTGCCGGTTACGAGAGTAATGAAACTACGCATTATTCCATTGTAGATAGTTTTGGCAATGCTGTTTCAGTAACAACAACCTTAAACGGAGCATACGGATCTAAAGTTTTTGTGCCTGAATTGGGTTTCTTTTTAAACAACGAAATGGATGATTTTAGCATAAAACCGGGATTTCCTAATATGTTTGGTTTGGTTGGAGCAGAAGCGAATGCAGTTGCTCCGGAAAAAAGAATGTTAAGTTCTATGAGTCCTACAATTGTTGAAGAAAACGGAAAATTGAAAATGGTACTTGGTTCTCCCGGAGGTTCTACAATTATTACTTCGGTAACGCAAAATATTTTAAATGTATTGGAATACAAAATGCCTATGCAAGAAGCTGTTTCCAAACCAAGATTTCACCACCAATGGTTGCCGGACAATATTAAATTTGAACCGAATTTTGATAAATCCATTTTTCCTAAATTAGAAAAATTAGGTTATAAAATAGACCAAAGTAACGCTCCGGTTATTGGAAAAGTAGATGCTATTTTGGTTTTACCAAATGGGAAATTAGAAGGTGGAGCAGATCCAAGAGGTGATGATTCGGCAGTTGGGTTTTAAAAGTTACTTACAATTTTCACAAATTTTGATTTGATAAACTAAATAGAAATGGTACTTTGCAAGCCAAAAAAATAATGTAATTGTGAAAGTATGTATTGCCGAAAAACCAAGTGTTGCCCGTGAAATAGCCCAAGTTTTAGGTGCAAATACCAAGCGAGACGGCTATTTTGAAGGAAATGGTTATGCAGTAACTTACACATTTGGTCATCTGTGTACACTTTTAGAGCCAAAAGATTATAAACCACATTGGAAAAGTTGGGATTTAAACAATTTACCGATGCTTCCTGATAAATTTCAGACCAAAGTAACCGATGAACCGGGAATTAAAAAGCAATTTAATACCATAAAAAATCTTTTAAATCAAGCCGAAATCGTGATAAATTGTGGTGATGCCGGACAAGAAGGAGAACTCATTCAACGTTGGGTAATTAACCAAGCAAATTACAAAGGCAAAGTGCAACGTTTATGGATTTCGTCTTTAACAACTGAAGCGATAAAAGAAGGTTTTCAAAATTTAAAACCGGCAGAACAGTACGATAATTTATATTATGCCGGATTTTCAAGAGCAATTTGCGATTGGCTTTTAGGTTTAAATGCAACCAGATTATATACGGTAAAATATGGCGGATTTAAACAAGTTTTATCCGTTGGTCGTGTACAAACGCCAACCTTGGCAATGTTGGTAAATCGCTTTCGCGAAATAGAAAATTTTAAACCTAAAAAATATTGGGAACTGCAAACCGTTTACCGGAAAACACTTTTTAATTATGAAGAAGGTCGTTTTTTTAAAAAAGAAGATGGCGAAAAATTAGCGGAAGAAGTTAAAAAATCGGAATTAGAAATTACCAATATCACTAAAAAGAAAGGAAAAGAATATGCACCTAAACTCTTTGATTTAACGGGTTTACAAGTCTATTGTAATACAAAATTTGGTTTTACGGCAGACGAAACCTTAAAAATGGTGCAAAAATTATACGAAATGAAAGTGGTAACTTATCCAAGAGTAGATACAACTTTTTTGCCAAATGATATCTATCCGAAAGTACCCGGAATTTTAAAAAACTTAACCAATTATAAAGATTTAATTCAGCCTTTATTAGGAAAAAAAATACGAAAATCCACCAAAGTTTTTAACGATAAAAAAGTAACTGATCACCACGCTATTATTCCAACAGGTGTACAAACTAAATTACAGTTTAATCAGCAACGTGTGTATGATATTATTACACGAAGATTTATTGCTGTTTTTTACGAAGATTGTGATATCTCAAGAACCAATGTTACTGCAAAAGCAGGTAAAGTTCCTTTTAAAACTTCCGGTAAAGAGATTTTAAAAAAGGGATGGCGAGCGGTTTTTGAAAAAGAAAATGATTCCGATACATCGAAAGAAAAAGATATTTTACCCAACTTTGTAAAAGGAGAAAAAGGACCGCACGAACCAACTTTTACCGAAAAAGAAACCAAACCACCAAGACATTTTACCGAAGCAACTTTGTTACGAGCGATGGAAACTGCAGGTAAACAAGTAGATGACGATGAAATGCGTGAGCTAATGAAAGAAAATGGTATTGGAAGACCTTCCACCAGAGCAAGTATTATTGAGACTTTGTTTAGAAGAAAATACATCGTTAGAAAGAAAAAATTGGTTTTGCCAACTAAAACCGGTATTCAGTTAATAGATATTATTAAAAATCAATTGCTAAAATCGGCAGAACTTACCGGTCAATGGGAGAAAAAATTAAAAGAAATTGAACGTGGCGAGCACAAAGCAAGTACGTTTATTAACAGCATGAAAAAAATGGTTGACCAATTGGTTTATGAAGTGCGAACCGAGCAAGTACGAACCAGAATTTCGGCAGAAAATGATAATACAAAAACCCAAAAAACAACCAAAGAAAAAAGTAAAATAACGGCAATTACTTGTCCAAAATGCAAAAAAGGAACCATTATTAAAGGAAAAACCGCTTATGGTTGCAGTAATTATAAAACCGGTTGTAATTTGGTTTTACCTTTTCAATTTATGGGTAAAAAAATTTCTGAAAACCAATATATCCGTTTGTTAAATAAAGGTG
>Ga0256841_1003261_pt1 | contig 12229 bp, 10 predicted proteins | sample 356308metaG_FD_185971 | JGI IMG/M metagenome (GOLD analysis project Ga0256841, IMG submission 185971) | Hydrothermal vent microbial communities from Mid Atlantic Ridge, Atlantic Ocean - 356-308 | ecosystem: Environmental > Aquatic > Marine > Hydrothermal vents | place: Atlantic Ocean: Mid...
CAACGATTGATGGCGATGATTTTACCGGTGGGGGCACGGGAATACCGCTACGGTTTGGCGGACGATTCCTTACACGAAATAGTATTGTGCGCACAAGGGCGGATTAAACGCGACCTAAGGATGCCTGCGTGCTCCCTTCAGAGGTCTTAGTCGTTCGCCGCTTAGCTCAACCGTTAGACGGCTTTCCAACCTCTTTTCCTTCCCTCTCACAGGCCTATGATTCTTCGCCGCGTCATTGAGAACATCCGCGAGCAGAGCTGGACCGCCATCGCGATCGACTTCGTGATCGTGGTCGTGGGTGTATTTCTCGGGATCCAGGGGTCGAACTGGAACACCGCGCAGGCGGAGAAGGCCCGCGAGCGCCTGCTGCCGGGCCTTCTCCGCGCCGAACTCGTCGAGCCCGTGCGCTCAGGGTCACCCCCCTGATCCGCGCGGCCGAGCATGCGATCGCGCGGATTGATGCCGAACTTCAAGGCTGAGTAGGGCATGGGTCAGGCAGTCTTGGGGCGGTTAGCACCCAACAAGACGCCGGGGAGCGCTTCGTGTTTTTCTAACACATTAGAATTCCCCCACCGCTTCTGGGCCTTGCGCCGCCGAGCTTGCGCGCGCGTGAACGCCGGGAGGCCCCTCACTCCGCCGAGGGATGCATGCGCATGTAGTCCACGGCGAGGTGCGAGAGCGCCCGCACGCCCGTGACGAGCGCGCGCTCGTCCACCTTGAAGAGCGGCGAATGGTTCGGGGCGTACTCTTCGAGGGGGGCGCCGGGGGCGCGGATGCCGAGGAAGAAGAACAGCCCCGGCACCTCGCGGGCATAGTACGAGAAGTCCTCGGCTCCCATCTGACGCGGCGCTTCGAGCACGTTCGCGTCGCCGGCCACGCGGCGGAGGGTGGCGTCCATCTCTCGGGCGAGGTCGGGATCGTTGTACGTGACGGGATAGCCGATGCGGATGTTGACCTCGGCGGTCGCGCCCGCGCTCTCGGCGATCTTTTCGGCGGTGCGCCGGATGCGGCGATGGAGGTCCTTTTGCATCTCCGTATCGAAGGCGCGGATCGTGCCGGTCATCTCCACCTCGTCCGGGATGATGTTGCCGCGCACGCCGCCGTGGATGCTCCCGACGGTGACGATGGCCGGGGCGACGGTGACGTCGAGTTGCCGGCTCGGGATGGTCTGAAGCGCCGTCACGATCTGCGCGGCGGTGACGATGGGGTCGATGCCGCCCCACGGATACGCGCCGTGCGTCTGCCGCCCCTTCACCTTGATGTGCAGCCCGTCCGAACTCGCCATCTCCCCGCCGGGGCGGTAGGCGATCTGCCCGGCTTCCCAGGCGGGCGCCACGTGGAGGCCGAAGGCCGCCTCCGGGCGCGGGTCGTCGAAGGCCCCTTCCTTAAGCATCAGCGCCGCGCCGCCCTCCTCACCGGCGGGGGCGCCCTCTTCGGCGGGCTGAAAGAGGAACACCACCGTGCCGGGCAGGTCGTCTTTCACGTCGGCGAGCACCTGCGCCACGCCCATGAGGATGGCCGTGTGGGTGTCGTGCCCGCAGGCGTGCATCACGCCCACCTCCTGCCCGTTGTACTCGGTGCGCACCGTCGAGGCGAAGGGCACGTCCACGCGCTCGGTGACGGGCAGCGCGTCCATGTCTGCCCGGAGCGCGACCACCGGCCCCGGCTTGCCGCCCCGGAGCACGCCCACGACGCCGGTGTGGGCCACCCCGGTGCGCACCTCCAGCCCCAGGCTCCGCAGGTGCTCGGCCACGAGCGCGGCCGTGCGATACTCGCGGTTCGAAAGCTCCGGGTGCGCGTGGATGTCGCGCCGCCACGCGATCACCTGCGGCTCGACGGCCCGTGCCTTCCGGTCGAGGGCCTGCGTGAGCGGATCCGGCGTCTGCGCCCGCGCCGGCGGGGCGGCAAAGACGTACGCGGCGAGCAACAACGTGAACGCGGAGAAAAGCGGGGCAGGTTTCATGGCGAGAACGGGGTTGGATACAGACTTTCGGCAGACGGCAAGCTCACGCTGCTCGCGGCGGAAGGCCGTGCGCGGGTTTGCCGGCGCCGGGTAAGATAAAACAAAAGACGTTGCCTTTTCCGGCGTCCGCGACTTCGGTCCGGGTGCGCCGGGTCTGGCGGGTAGTTCGGGCGCGGACGGCCGCCGGATTCGCCGGGAGACGACCCTGAAGCAGAAGCGGGAACGAGCCGTGGCCGGCTATGCGGAGAGTCCCATGAGGTTGCGAGGAGGCCTGTCCGGGTCGTCGTTTGAGCGGCTCATTCCTCGACGGCGAGCCGACGGATGATGTGATAGCCGAAGGGCGTCTCCACGGGTTCCTTCGTGATCTCTCCGACCGCGAGCGAGTCGATGGCCTCGTCGAAGGCGGGGACCATCTGTCCCTTGAACCACTTGCCGAGGTTGCCGCCGTTGGGGCCGCTCGGGCCGTCGGAGTACTGTGCGGCGAAGACGGCGAACCGGTCGGGGTTCTCCTGAAGCTGCGCGATGAGTTCTTTCGCGCGGGCGTACGCTTCTTCCTTCGTCCGCGTGATCTCGGGCGCGGCGCGCATGGCTCCCTGATAGGCGATCAGGATGTGCGCCCCGGCGCGCTGTTCGAGCTTGATCCGCCGCACGAAGGCATAGCCGATGCCGTCGAAGGCCACCGGGCCGCCGACCTCACCGTAGTCGAGCTTTTTGAGCGTCTCCAGCAGTCCCGGAGGCGCGGGGTCGCCTTCCTTCACGCCGCCGAGAAAGATCGGGCCGTCGCCGAAGTCGTTGTACTTTGCGGCATACTCGTCGAAGTTCTCCGCCGTGACTTCCCCCTTCAGAGCCTGCGCGAGCGAGTCGGCCTCGGGTTGTTCGCGCGTCACGGTCGGCGGCACGCGGGGCGAGCCCTTGTAGCCGATGAGGAAGGCTTCCGCCCCGTAGAACGGGACCTTCATGGGGTCGCGGCGGATGATGTGGTAGCCGAAGGGGGTCTCCACCGGCGCCTCGGTGATCGCGCCCACCTCGAGGCTGTCCACGGCCTGATCGAAGGCCGGCGCCATCTGCCCCTTCGTCCATGTGCCGAGGCTTCCGCCCTGCGGCCCCGACGGGCCGTCGGACTCCGTGCGCGCGAGTTCTTCAAACTGTGAAGGGTCCGCCTTGAGCCGCGCGGCCAGTTCCTCGGCCTTGGCAAGGGCCTCCTCCTTCGTGCGCGTCACGTCAGGGCCGGCCCGCATGGCCCCGGCATAGGCCACCAGGATGTGCGAGGCGGCATAGTCGCCGTCGGCGGTGAAAAGTTGTCCGGGCGCCCCTTCTTCCGAAGCGGTTTCATTATTGCCCCTGCAGCCGGCGAACAGGAACAGGCCGGCAACGATCAAAGAAACGATTCTCATCCGAAATGATGTCTGGGGAGCATCTCCCATGAAACAGGTGTGAATCCCCCGAACGAAGCGCCGTCGGACGCGGTTTCTCAAAAGCCGCTCCCGACACGATCTTCACAAAGCCGCGCGCCTCAGAGTACGACCGAATCTTTGAAGGCGGGGATGGAGATGTTGTGGTATCCGTGCCGTTCGAGGGCGGCTTTGAAGGCGTTCTGGCGCTCCGGCGCGCCGTGGACGAGGAAGATGCGGCGGAGCCGCTCGCGGTCGAGCATGCCGATGAAGTGAAGCAACCCCGGTTCGTCGGCGTGGGCGGAGAGGCTGTGCATCACCACGACCTCGGCGCGGAGAACGTGCTCCTCGCCGAAGATGCGAACCACCGGCTGCCGGTCGACGATGCGTTTGCACAACGTGTTTTCGGCGCAATAGCCGACGATCATCACCGTGTTCCGGCGGTCCCCGATGTTGTTTTTCAGGTGATGGAGGATGCGTCCGGCCTCGCACATGCCCGAGGCCGAGATGATCACCATGGGGACCCGTTGCCCGTTGAGCGCCTTCGACTGCTCGACGTCGCGGATGTACGTCAGGCGGGAGAAGCCGAAGGGGTTCGGATCGGAGAGCAGGTATTCCCTGAGCTTGCGGTTATAACACTCGGGGTGGGCCAGATACACGCTCGTGGCATTGACGGCGAGGGGGCTGTCCACGTAGACGGGGATGGCGGGCAGGCGGTGCTCGTTCCAGAGCTGATCGAGGTCGTAGACGATCTCCTGCGTGCGTCCGACGGCGAAGGCGGGGATGATCACCTTGCCCCCGCGCCGGCTCGTGCGCCCGATGACCTCCGCCAGGCGCTGTTTCGTCTTCCCGGCGGACTCGTGCACCTTTCCGCCGTAGGTCGACTCGGAGATGAGGTAGTCGCAGTCGTCCATCTTTTGCGGATCGCGGAGGATGGGCCGTCCCGGGTTGCCCACGTCGCCGGTGAAGCCGAGCCGGAGGGTCTTGCCCCGTTCCCTGATGGTGAGCGCCATCGTCGCCGAGCCGAGGATGTGCCCGGCGTCCCGGTACACCACGCGCACCCCCTCGACCGGGGAGAAGGGCAGCCCGTACGAGACGCCGACGAACTGATTGAGCACGCCCTCGGCGTCGTCCACCGTATAGAGCGGCTCGACGGGCGGCTTGCCCCGCTTCCGGTGAATCTTGTTGACGTAGGCGACGTCCTTCTCCTGGATGTATGCGCTGTCGAGCAGCATCAGGCCGCACAGGCTGACGGTGGCGTGCGTGGCGAAGATGCGCCCGCGAAAGCCCTCTTTCCACAGCTTCGGAAGCAGGCCCGAATGGTCGATGTGGGCGTGCGAGAGAAGCACGGCGTCGATCTCCGCAGGATCGAACGGGAAGTGGCGGTTGAGGTGATCGGCCTCGGCGCGCCGCCCCTGATAGAGGCCGCAGTCGAGCAGGAGCTTCTTGCCGTTTTCGAGTTCGAGGAGGTGCTTCGAGCCGGTCACCGTGCGGGCAGCTCCGCAAAAGGTCAGTCTCATCTGGCGCGCGGGCGTCGTTTCGGAACATGCGAAGCCCGAACTTCGCCACTGCGCCCGTCAAATACAACGGGAAAGACCGGCGCGCTATCGCGTTCGGACGGGCGCGGTAGCGCTCTTGCCGTCCGGGGGGGAAAGACCGTGCGCGGGGTTGCCTTCTCGGGGTAAGCGGAAAAAAAAGGCGCTGCCCTTGCCCGCCCCTTCGGATTCGACCCAGATGCGCCCGCCGTGCACCTCCACGATCCGCTTCACGAGCGCCAGTCCGATGCCCGTGCCTTCCTGATGCCTGGACAACCGCTCGAAGAGACCGAAGATCTTTTCATGATATTGCAGGTCGATGCCGATGCCGTTGTCGCGCACGCAGGAGATCACCTCCGCGCCTTTCCGCCGGGCTTCGATCTCGATGCGCGGCTCGGGCTGATCCCCCATGAACTTGATCGCGTTCTCCACGAGATTCTGATACACCTCGCGCAGCCGCACGCGGTCGCCCAGGACGACGGGCATGTCCGGCGCGATGCGCACGTCGATGCCGGCCTCCTCGAGGGGCCCCGCGAGCAGTTCGACGGCTTCGCCGGCCACGTCCGTCAGGGGGACGGGCTCCGGCTCGCCGGCGATGCGCCCGATGCGCGAGAGCTCGAGCAGTTCGCTGAGCAGTCGCTGCATGGTGAGCGCTGCGTCCCGGATGCGCTTGATGTCCTTGCGCGCCCGCTCGACGCGTCCTTCGGCGACGTCCTGTTCGAGCAGGCCGATGAAGCCCTGAATGGTGAAGAGCGGGCTCTTGAGGTCGTGCGACACGGTGTACGTGAAGCGTTCGAGCTCGGCGTTCTTCGCCTCGAGCTCGGCGATGAGGCGTTCCTGCATCGCCACGGCCTCCCGCCGCTCGTGAACCATGGCGGCGACGATGAGCGTCGAGAGCGTGGTCACGGTCAGGAATGCCTGAATGGCCAGCACCTGTTCGCGCACCGACTGCCCGGCGACGACGAAGGGGCTCCGCCCCAGGTTTGCATTCAAGACCACCATGAAGGCCGTCACCAGCAGCGCCGCCGTCACCACGCGGAGGTCGAAGCGAAGCACGGCCCACAGGAGGATCGGGTAAACAATGTACGGGAAGTCGAGCATCGAGGCCGCGGGAGCCGGTTCGGACCCGAAGACGAGTTGACCCACGAAGACCAGGGCGGCGAAGAGGGCCACCCCTTCCATCACACGCGCGGGAACGGCTCGGTGAAAGCCTCGCTGAACGGCGCTCGCCCACGACAGAATCACCGGCACCATGATCAGCACGCCGAGGGCATCCGCCAGCCACCAGGCCTGAAGGATGAACGAGAAAGGGAACCGAAACCCCTGCACCGAAAGCACCGTCGCGCCGATGAGCGCGCCGACCCCCGTGCCGATGAGCATCCCGAAGACCGTCAACGCGAGCACGTCCCGGACCGAGCGCAGCGCGGGCGGCGACCCGAGGTATCGACGCAGCAACCACGCGCCCACCGTCCCTTCCAGGCTGTTCCCTATGCCGAACATCAGGCCCTGCCAGACGCTGTGCCCCAGCACCACGGCCTCGCTGACCACGTTGGCGATGATCGCCAGAAACAGCAGACCCGCCCATTGGCGAGGCGAGGTCAGCAGCAAAGCCGCCATGAGCAGACCACTGCCGGGCCAGAACGTCGAGACCCCTTCCGGCGGAAAGTCGAGCGCATCTCCCAGCAGCAGCGCTCCGAGATAGACGATCCCAAAGAGAAAAACCCAGACGGAGTCGGGAAATCCGGTTGCGCCGTGGCGCAATGTGAAAGGTTCTTTCATGAATGGCAGAGGAGCCGGGGAGACCGCCTTATGATACTTCATACGCGAGGCGACCGCAACCGCCGGAAGGGCGTCGGCGCTCTGTCTTCCAGACTAATCCGGGAGACGAATCACGAGCTCGTCCGGAAGGTCGTTTCGCTGCGGGCTCGGGTTGATGAGCGCGCCGGGCAACGGCAGGTCGAAAGCCGTAACGAAAGGCGCGATGGCGGAGAACCAGAACTCCTGTTGAAACTCGAAAAAGTCCTCGTCGAAGCCCTGCCGTGCTCCCCGGTGTCCGAGGATGTCGAGGTAGAAAATGCGCGGCCATCCGGGGAACCGCTCCTGTGCTTCCTTGAGGAGCGCGAAGGCGGCGCGCGCCGCCTGCACGAAGTCTTCCTCCGGCTGCACGACGTGGTACAGCGACACGGTGTTGTCGAAGTTCATCGCGATGCCGGGCGCATCGGGCTTGTTGTAGGCGGGGATGAGCGGCGGTTCCATGTTCACGGTCCTTTAGGGGGGTCAGGGTTCGTCGCGGCGGGCGAAGGCGAGCACGAGGCGCAAGTGGGTCAGGAGGGCGGGGATGAGTTCGAGGCGGGCGAGGCGAGCGGCGGGCGTCTCCGGCAGGCGGGGCGGGCTGATGCGGCCCATCCACAGGCCCATCTTGTCGGTCAGGGCATACTCGCCGGGGAAGCGTCCGGGGGGCAGGTGGGTGGTATAGAAGGCGAGTTTGCGCCGCAGACGCTCCCGCACGAGATCGTCCGCATCGAGGAGCGCGGCGTCTTTTTCCGTGAGCATCGCCCCGCCGGCCAGGTAGTCACGATAGACGAAGGGCAACTCGAGCAACGTCGCGGCGACGACCTGCGCTTCCGGCTTGTCCCGCAGGCCCACCTCCGCCGCGCGCGCCGTCGCCGTGGCGACGAGGCACAGCGTCTCCTCCGCCGTCAGCTCCGGGTCCGCCCCTTCCATGCCGGCGAGCGCCCGCCCCGCCAGCTCCTGCGTGACCGTCAGCGCGCCCAGCACGGCAAAAGCGACGAACCGCGCCGCGCGCTCGGATCGCGGGGTCTCCTCCGTCTCGGCCATCGACGCTTCCATGTGTGATTCCGTTTCAGACGGCGATGATACCGGCGAACCGGAGCCGGGTTGCCGCGCGCCCTTTTCTTTCCGTGAAAACTGCAATAACCATGGGTCGGCCGGCAGGAAGCGGGCCGATCCCGGAAATTCTCCGCGCGGGATTACGGATCGGGCGGAGTCGTCGATACCTCGGGGAACGGCTCGTTTTTCACGGTAGTGCCCGGTTCGATGAAAACCACCTCTCGCCCTTCCCGACCGCGTCCTTCTGCTCCGAGGGCCACGCCCGCGCCCGTCCTCCCGGCGTCGCGACGCACGTACGACCGGGAGAGCCTCGTAGCCTTTCTCGACGCGCTCGAAGCCGAACGGGTGGACCTCCACGAGGGCTTCCCCGAAGCCATCGCCTCCATCCTCCGGATCGCGCAGGCCCTTCACCACGCCGCCCGGACGCTCAAGCTCGACGCGGTGACCCGGGCCGTGGATGCTCTCGAAAAGGCCGCCTCCGATTCGCCCGACGCCTTCAAGGCGCGGCTCGACGACCTCCTCGGCGTCCTCCGCCGCTCCATCGCGGAGGCGACCGGCCCGAAGGCGCGCATCCTCGTCATCGACCCGGACCCGGACACGGCGGCCATGCTCGAGGTGATCCTCTCGACGCCGAACCGCGAGGTGTTTCTGGCGGGCTCGGCCCGGGAAGCCGAACGGCTGCTGGCCCGGGAAGCCTTTGCGCTCATCATCCTCGAACTCGTCCTGCCGGACATGGACGGGCGCAACCTGCTCGTCCGCCTCCGCGCCCACGCCGTCACGGCGCTCACGCCCGTCATCGTGGTCTCCTCCTTCGCGCAGGCGCAGGTGAAGACGGAGTGCTATGCGCTCGGCGCGGACGCCTTCTTCGAGAAACCGTTCGACGCCGCCGCCTTCTCGGCGCAAGTCTCCGCGCACCTCCAGCGGCGCATCCTCCGCGATACGACCGATCCGCTGACCGGCCTCCCGGACGGCCTCGCGCTCGAAGAAGCCTTCGAACGGGCGCGCGCCTTTTACGACCTCTCCGAGACGCCCTTCTGCGTCGCCGTCCTCGACTTCGACGATTTCAAAGCCGTCAATGCCGTCTATGGCCCCCTCACCGGCGACGACGTGCTTCAGAAGGCGACGACGCTCATCGCGAAGTGCCTCCGCGCCTTCGACCTGTTCGGACGATGGGAAGGCGACCGCTTCGGTATCCTCTTCCCGAATACGACCCTCGACGAGGCCGCCGAGATCCTCGACCGTGCCTCGCAGGCCGTCCGGTACGAGCCTTTCCGGGCGCACAACGGGCAGACGTTTCACGTCTCTTTCTCCGCCGGACTCGTCTCACTCAAAGCCGACGACGCGCGTCTCGAAGACGTCGTCGAGCGGGCGCGGCGGTGCGTGCGGCGGGCCAAGGCGAACGGCGCGCGCGGGCGGGTGATCACCGAGGCGCAGGCCGTGACGCCCGAAAAACCGCGCGTCCTCGTGGCCGAGCAGGACGAGGACGCGGCGGCCATCCTCGCGTTCCGGCTCCGTCGGGACGGCTTCGAGGTCGTCCGGTTCGACGACGGGAAGCGCCTCGTCGCCTTTGCCGAGCGTCACCGCGCCGCGCTCGTCATCCTCGCCGCGAAGTTGCCGGGTCTGGACGGCTTCGAGGCGCTCGAGCGTCTGCGCGCAATGCCCGCTCATGCCCGCACCCCCGTCCTCATGCTCACGAGCATGGGCCGCGAGCGCGACATCGTGCGCGGCTTCGAACTCGGCGCAGACGACTACCTGCTCAAGCCCTTTTCGCCCGTCGAGCTGAGCGCGCGCGTCCGGCGCCTCGTCGAGCGACACACGCCCGAGATTCTTCCCGCCTGAACGTCCGCCGCGCCGGAGCTCCGCCATGCCGTCTCTCGACCCGACCGCCTTCTTCGACGTCTCCTTCGACGACCCCGTGTTCCGCCTCGCGCTGTTCATGCTCGAGGCGCTGATCGTGCTCGCGTTCGTCTTCACGGCGGTCGCCGTCGGGCTGCGCGTGGCCAACGATCGGAGAGCGGCCCGAAGGAAACGGCTCGACGCTCTCTGGCGGCCGCTCCTGCTCGAAGCGCTCGCCGGGGACCGGCCCGTGGCGGACCTGTGCGCGCGCGTCCCGCGCCGGAGCCGATTCTATTTCTGCGCCTTCCTCTATCGTTTTGCTCGGAAGGTGCGCGGACCGGAGCGTGAGCCCTTGCGCGCGGCGGCGCGTCCGTTCCTCCCGGAGCTCCGGGAGGGGCTGCGCAAAGCCGCTCCGGAGGCGCGGGCGCGGCGGCTTCAGATCCTCGGGCTCCTCGGCTTCCCCGATTACGTCGAAGACCTCGTCTCGGCCCTCGACGACCCCTCGCCGCTCGTGGCGATGGTCGCCTTCCGCAACCTGGCGCGGCGGGAGCACCCCGCCTTCGCGCCGCTCCTTCTGGAGAAGCTCCCGCGCTTCGAAGACTTCAACCACGACTCCCTCGCGGCGTTGCTGGCCGGGGTCGGTTTCGAGGCGGCGGCCCCGCTCCGGCGCGCCCTCGCCGACGCCGGACGTCCGGCGTGGGTGCGAGCCGTGGCGGCGAAGGCGCTCGGGCGGCTCGGCGACGTCGCGGCGGCGGACCTCGCGGCGGATGTTCTCGGCGCGTGCGAGGACCCGGAGCTGACCTTCGCCGCGCTCGAACTGATCGGCCGAGTGGGGGAAGAGCGCCATCGCGCCGCCGTGGAGGCCCGCCTTCGGTCGGCGGGCGAGGAAGAGCGCCTGCACGCCGTCCGGGCGCTCGGCGCGCTCGGTGGAGCGGGGGTGCGGGCGGCCCTCCGGCGCGCCCTCGACGACCCCTCGCCGTGGGTGGCGCTGGCGGCGGCGGAGCGCCTCAAGCAGATCGGAGCCGCCGACCTCCTCCGCGCCCTCGCCGCCTCCACGCATCCACGCACCGCCCTCTTCGAACAGGTGCTCACCGACAACAGCTTGGCCGCCTGACGCATGAACACTGTCTTCTGGACGTTCCTCGCGGTCTTCCACGCCGTCGTCTTCACCTACTTCGTGGTGCTCAATACGTATTACCTCGTGATGAGCATCTTTGCCTTCCGCGCCCTTCGCCGGTACACGCGCCGCCTCACCTCCATCGACGTCGACGACCTCGTCGCCTCGGCGGGCGCGCCGCCCGTGACGCTGATCGTGCCCGCCTACAATGAGGCGGAGACCATCGTCGCTTCGACCCGCTCGCTGCTCACGCTCCGCTATCCCGACTACGAGATCCTGATCGTCAACGACGGTTCGAAGGACGACACGCTGGAGGCGCTCCGCGAGGCTTACGACCTCATCCCGGCCCCGCGTTTCCCGCTGGCGCACCTCGCGACGGCGCCCGTGCGAGGGGCCTATCACAGCCGAACGCATCCGAACCTGTGGGTGCTCGACAAGGAGAACGGCAAGCGCGCCGACGCCATCAACGCGGGCATCAACCACTGCCGCACGCCGCTGCTGTGCATCGTCGATGCCGACGGGCTGCTCGAGCCCGACGCGCTCATCCGCGTGGCGCGTCCGTTCCTCGAAGATGCGCGCACGGTGGCTTCCGGCGGCATCATCCGCATCGTCAACGGCTGCCGCGTCGAAGACGGCCTCGTGCGTGAAGCGCGCCTGCCCCGCAACCCGATCGCGCGCTTTCAGGTGCTCGAATACCTGCGGTCGTTCCTGGCCGGGCGCGTGGGCTGGGATGCGCTGAAGATCATGTTCCTCGTCTCCGGCGCGTTCGGGCTTTTCCGGCGCTCGCTCGTCGTCGAGGTGGGCGGGCTGGCGCCGGACAGCCTCGGCGAAGACCTCGAATTGACCGTGCGGCTCCACCGTCATTGCCGCGAGCGCGGCATCCCGTACGAGATCCACTTCGTCCCGGATCCCGTGGCGTGGACCGAAGCGCCGGAGACGCTGAAGGTGCTCGGACGGCAGCGCGACCGCTGGCAGCGCGGGCTCATCGACACCATGATCCGGCACGTCCGGATGCTCTTCAACCCCCGGTACGGACGCATCGGGCTCGTCGCCTATCCCTACTTTTTCTTCCTCGAAATGATCGGGCCGATCATCGAGTTCACGGGCTATCTCGTCTTCCTCACCGTCCTTGCGCTCGGCGTCGCCTCGCTCCCGTTCGCGCTCCTGTTCCTCTTCGTCGCCGTGATGCTCGGCAGCGTGCTCTCGATTGCGGCGGTGGGCCTCGAAGAGCTCACTTTCCGCCGGTACACCCGCACCCGCGACCTCCTCCGGCTCTTCCGGCTGGCGTTTGCCGAAAACCTGGGCTACCGGCAGATCCTGACGTACTACCGGCTGCGCGGCACGATTTCGTATTTCCGCGGCCTCGACGGCTGGGGAGACATGGAACGCAAAGGCTTCGAAGAACCGTGACGCCCATGAACCGACGCCTCGCCCTCCTTTTGTGCGCCGCCCTCGCAGCCCCCGTCGCCGCCGCGCCGCGCGCCTCCGCCGACTCGACCCGCACGCCGCCGCGCGCGTGGGCTTTCTCGACGTTCGT
>Ga0256841_1003262_pt1 | contig 12222 bp, 7 predicted proteins | sample 356308metaG_FD_185971 | JGI IMG/M metagenome (GOLD analysis project Ga0256841, IMG submission 185971) | Hydrothermal vent microbial communities from Mid Atlantic Ridge, Atlantic Ocean - 356-308 | ecosystem: Environmental > Aquatic > Marine > Hydrothermal vents | place: Atlantic Ocean: Mid...
GTCCGCCGGATTCTTTGAAAAAAATATTTTTTATCCTCTTTTTTTACATCTATATAACACAAAGAATAATATCCTATTAACAAAAGTTTATCTTCAGTTTGCTTGTTTGTAAGGAGTGACTATTTATTGTAGTATATTATATTTTAAAAATAATATTTGCATCATTTAAAATATTAAGTTAATTTTCAAGTCTTAAAAATATGATTTACTATGGGAGCTTAGCTCAGTTGGTTCAGAGCACCTGCCTTACAAGCAGGGGGTCATAGGTTCGAATCCTATAGCTCCCACAACAAAAAAGTCCGAAATTTTTCGGACTTTTTTTCTTTAACTCCGTAAGAAACAATCAGAATATCCGATTTATATACTAATTCCAAATTAATTTTCAGAAAACAGTGGGTTAATATTTGTCATTCTTAATGGATGTGTATTTTCCCGAAGTTAAGAATCTCTAAAATTATATTTTTGGGAGATACTTCGCTCGAAAAAAACATTCGTTCAGTATGAAATAGTTTTTACCATTTGTCATTCTAATACGCCATGGCGAATGGAGAATCTCGTTAGCAAGATATTTCTTACAGACACTCGCAAGAACATTCCTTTCCCTTATGATATTTTCGGAAAAATCTTGTAGTTCCAACACAATTAAAGTTTTATAAGAAATATTGTCTTATACAAATTAACCAATTCAAATTGTGTTATTTTTAATAGTTAAAGGTTATAGCATAATACATAATTATTATGTTACTGAAAATAAATTTATTAATAAAATTTTTTGATTGAATTAAAAAAAAACTTACATTTACTTAAACGTTTTCGTAATGTTTCGTAAAAATCACTTTTTGTGCGATTTATATAGCAGAGCTTCAATATATAAATTTGTTAAGATTATTAGATTCTAAACCGGTTTCAGAATGCAGTATAATTTGTTTTTGTAATTATAAATAATTAAGTCTAGTTTAATGAAAAAAATACTTAGTATTACTCTTATTTTTTCGGCGTTAATTAGTATAACTTTCTCTCAAGAAAAAGTTAAAAACTATTCTTTAGAAGAAGGATTTCTAACTCCACCTATTTCAGCAAAACCTAAAGGTTACTGGTGTTTTGTTAACGGTAATTTTGATCTTTCTCAAATGACAAAAGAGTTACAAGAGTTTAAGAATAAAGGAATGGGAACTTTAGATATTTGGGATGTTGCCGGATGGGTTGATCCTAATAAAGTTGAACCTGCCGGACCTCCATTTATGGGGGACGAATCTGTTCAGGCTATTGCACATGCAATAAGAGAAGCCGGAAAGTTTGGTTTGGATATTGGATTAACAATTTCAAGTAGCTGGAATGCCGGGGGGGCTTGGATAAAACCGGAAGATGGGGTTATGGGGTTATTTGATACTTCTATTGTAGTTACTGGGGGAGGCTATTGCAATAGAAAAATCCCATTCCCCAAAATTCCAAGCAAGTTTGATGGTATAGAAATGCTCCTTGAAAAAGATGATGAAGGATTGCCTACTTTCTATAAAGATGTTGCTATCTTGGCATTTCGAGTATTAGCAGATTCAACCATAAACGAATTAATTGACATTTCCAAATATTTCCAAAACGGAGTCTTAAATTGGAATATTCCTGTAGGTCAGTGGATTATAACAAGATTTGTAACAACAGGTACAGGACAACCTTTAATGCGTCCCAGTCCTAATTCCAATGGTTTGATGATAGACCATTTTAGTGCTAAAGCAATGAAAAAGCATCTTAATTTCTTTTTTGAAAGATTGGAAAAAGAGTTGGGAGATCTTTCAAAAACAGCTCTTAAATATTTGTACACCGACAGTTATGAAGCAAATAGTGCGGCATGGACTGTAAAAATGCCGGAAGAATTTATGAAGCGAAACGGTTATAGCATTATTCCATATTTACCGGCACTAAAAGGTTATATTATAAAAGATAAAAATATTACAGAAAGATTTTTATTCGATTTCAAAAAAACATTATCCGATTTAATTATAGAAAATCATTATGAGTTAGGTAAAAAGTTGTGCAATGAAAAAGGGATTGGCTTTATTGCTGAAGCCGGAGGTCCCGGACCACCGGTTCATAACTGTCCTTTTGAATCTTTAAAGTCCTTGGGTAATTTAAGTGCCTCAAGAGGTGAGTTCTGGTTTGATTCCTTAATTCCTAAAAAGCATAGAGAAGAGTTACAGATTATTAAAGGTCCGGCAAGTGCAGCCCATCTTTATAATCTACCCCGAGTTGAAGCGGAATCTTTTACAGGCACACAGCTTTGGCAATTTGGTCCGGGTGATTTAAAATCAACTGCAGATAGAGCTTTGTGTGAAGGATTAAATAGTTTTGTGTATCACACAACACCTCATATACCAAGAGAAGCGGGAATACCCGGGTGGGTTTACAATTTTGGGACAATAATTAATACAACAAGAGCTTGGTGGCCTCTATCTAATGGCTTTCATAACTACATAGCTCGCAGTAGTTTTCTTTTACAGCAAGGTAACTTTGTTGGTGATGTGCTTTTCTATTATGGTGACAAAGCACCTAATTTTGCCGAACCAAAGAGGTATATTCCTTCGTTGGGCTTCGGATATGATTACGATTATATAAACTCGGATATTATTCTGAACAAGTTGGATGTTGTTAACGGAAAATTTGTTTTACCTCACGGACAAACATACAGCTTATTGGTTTTACCGGATGAAGAAACATTTAATCCGGATGTTTTAAAAAGAATATCCGAACTTGTTAAAAAAGGTGGGATTATTATTGGTAAAAAACCAACTCGTTCATATAGTCTAAGTAATTATATTAAAAACGATCAACGTGTAAAAAAACTTGCTAGTGAAATGTGGAGTAATAATAAAGAAAAGATAAGGTATGGAAAAGGATGGATTTATACTAATAAAAATAATTTAAGAAAAGTATTATTGGAACAAAACATTAAACCGGATATTCAATTATTAAAAGACTTTCCACAAAATTATTTGGATTTTATTCATCGTAATACTGATAGTGCGGATATTTATTTTATTAGAAATACAACAAACAAGAATCAAATTTATGAAATAAAATTTCGTACGACAAAAGGAGTTCCGGAATTATGGAATCCTGATAAAACAACAATATTCCAAATTCCAATTTTTGTTAAAGACGATGTATATACCACGCTCCCGTTAAAATTAGAAGCTAATGGTTCTACATTTATTATTTTTAGGAATAACAGGACAAAAAAAAATATTATAAAAGTTGAGTTAGATGAAAAACAAATTTTCCCGGGCACAACAAACTTATTCCCGCTTAGTTATTTTAATAATAAATTAATTTTTGAAACAAACGGAAGATATAAAGTTAGCTATTCCGATGGTTCAGTTAAATCATTTAATATAACGGAATCCAATAAAACAAAAGAAATAGCCGGGAGTTGGGAGATACGCTTTCCTTATGGCTGGGGCGCTCCGCAGAGAGTTGAGTTTGACAAACTGATTTCATGGACACAGGCGGAAGACAACGGAATAAAATATTTTTCCGGTGTAGCTACTTATTACAAAACATTTGAGTTAACAAAAGATAGAATAAAGAAGAGAAATAAAGTAATATTAGATTTAGGTAAAGTATCAAAAGTTGCAAAAGTTTATCTTAACGGAAAATCATTAGGAATACTTTGGCATGCTCCATTTCAAGTTGATATAACATCTGCTATAAAGGAAGGGAAAAATTATTTGGTTATAGATGTTGCCAACGTTTTGTCAAATCAAATGACGGGTGATGCTTATAGAAAGGGAAGAAACAAACGTACTCACTCCAATATTACTAAAGGTCCTAATGCTTGGAGCAAACCTTGGAAAGATGTTCCGTTAGTTAAATCGGGACTTCTTGGACCGGTTATTATAAAGCAATTCCAAAAATCAAAATACTAAAAAAATAATATAATAAAGAGACGTTTATGAAATTCGGATACTTTGATGATGAAAAAAAAGAATATGTAATTACAAGACCGGATACTCCCCGCTCATGGACAAATTATATCGGCAATACAAAATACGGAGGAGTTATTACTAACAATGCCGGCGGGTATAGTTTTTATAAATCTGCCGGGCAAGGAAGAATTACGCGTTTTAGATTTAATTCTATACCGATGGATCAACCCGGCCGCTATATCTATATTCGAGATAATGATAACAATGATTTTTGGTCAGCCTCTTGGCAACCGGTGGGAAAGCCTCTTGATGTTTATAAATCGGAGGTTCGTTTCGGTACAGGTTATGCAACCTTTAAATCTAAATACAATAATATTATTTCCGAAACAAATTACTTCGTTCCTCTTAATACTGAATATGAATGCTGGTTATTAACTTTAAAAAATATTGATAATCAAAGGAGAAAACTTTCAATTTTTACTTATGTTGAATACCCTGGAAATTGGAACGCAAATGATGATTTATTAAATCTGCAATATACACAATACACAATCAAGATGAACATCATTGATGGTATAATAGATCATGGTACAAATGTTTTGTTACCCGAGATGCCGGAAAATTTTTCGGAAAAGGATCAAGGACGTCATACATTTCTTGCTGTTGCGGGTGCTGATGTAGCCGGTTATGATACCGATAGAGAAAAATTTTTAGGTCCGTATCGTACTTATGCAAATCCCATTGTTGTTGAAACAGGTAAAACATTTAACTCAATAGCTGAAAGTGATAATGGATGCGGTATGCTAAAAGTTGATATTGAACTTGAAGCAAGCGAAAGTAAAGAGTTACTGTTTATTTTAGGAATTGGAAAAGCCAATATTAAAGGAAAAAAAGTTGTTCATAAGTATGAAGATATTTCTTTAGCAAAAACAGAATTAGAGGAATTAAAAAAATATTGGCATTCAAAAATTCAGAATATAAGTGCTATTACTCCGGATAAAGCGTTTAATAGCATGTTCAATATGTGGAATCCGTATAATTGTCTTATAACTTTTTCTTGGTCAAGAGCAGCCAGTTTAATTTATACGGCAGATGAAAGAGACGGTTTCGGTTATCGGGATTCCGTACAAGATCTTTTAGGAGTAATGCACAACATAACAAAAGAAGCACAAGAAAGATTAGAGTTAATGATAACCGGTCAATGTTCAACGGGGGGAGCATTACCGGTTGTTAAACCTTATTCGCATAAACCGGGCTTTGAAAAGTTACCGGATGAAAGTGAATACCGTTCAGATGATTGCTTATGGCTGTTTAATGCAGTCCCGGAATATGTTAAAGAAACCGGAGATATTGATTTCTATTTAAAAGTTTTACCCTTTGCAGATAAAGGTGAAGATACAGTTCATAATCATTTACGCAAAGCAATTGAGTTTAATATGGAAAGAAGCGGTAAAAATGGTTTGCCATCCGGTTTAACTGCTGATTGGAATGATTGTTTGGAATTCGGAGATGATGGAGAATCAATTTTTGTTGCTTTTCAGTTACGTTTTGCTTTGAAAAATTATATTGAAATATCCGAACTAATTTCACTGGAAGATGAAGCTAATTGGGGAAAGGATATTTTAAGAAAATTAGATAGTACACTTAACGAAGTCGCTTGGGATGGTGATTGGTATATTAGAGCATTAAGAGGCGAAGAAATAAAATTCGGTTCAAAAGAAAATGATGAAGGCTCTATTTTTATGAATCCGCAAGCGTGGGCTATAATAAGTGAACACACGAAAGGAGAAAGAGCTGAAAGAATTATGGAGCAAGTAAATAAAAAACTATCTACTGAATACGGAATACAAGTTTGCGACCCACCTTACAGAAATACAGATCACACAATTGTAAAAGCACGTTATATGAATGTAGGAACTAAGGAGAATGCCGGAATATTTCAACACACACAAGGATGGGCGATAATTGCCGAAGCAATGCTTGGTAATGGCAACAGAGCATTTCAATATTATAAAGCATATTTGCCCGCCGCTTATAATGGCAAAGCGGAATTGCGGGAAATTGAACCTTATGTTTACGGGCAATCAACATTTAGTAAATACAGTCCAAGATATGGAAAGTCCAGAGTTCCTTGGTTAACCGGAACAGCAGCCTGGGCTTATTATTCGGCTTCACACTATATTTTGGGAATTAGACCGGAATATAATGGGATTTTAATTGATCCTTGTATCCCTTCGTATTGGAAGGGTTTTACTCTATCAAGAATATTCAGAAGGAAACGACTCAATATAAGGGTTAATAATTCCAATGGAGTAGAGAAAGGAGTTATTGAAACAAAATTAAATGGTAAAAAACTAGAAAATAATTTCATTAACACTGATTTATTAAACGATCAAAATGAAATTAAAATAATTATGGGATAGAACAATAAGCAAAGTGCATAGTACGTTCGTTTCATTGTTCCTACAAATATGACGGTGTGTGTAAGTACACCAGTTTAATTATTTATGAAAAGAATAATTTATCAAATAATTGATGACATAATTTCCCTTGGTGTTTCCAAAGGCGATAGTTTACTTGTACATTCTTCCCTTAATTCACTCGGAAAATTTGAAGACCAAGCAAAAATAGTTACGGAAGCTCTATTAAGTGTACTTGGAAAAGAAGGGACGTTACTTATGCCGACTCTCTCTTATGAAACCGTGGGCGATAGTAATCCATATTTTGACTTAAATAAAACACCCTCTTGCGTAGGAGGGCTTACTGAATATTTTAGACTTAGAGATGATACAATTAGAAGTATTCATCCAACGCATTCTGTTGCAGGGATTGGTAAAAATGCAAAATATTTTTTACTTAGCCACCATTTTGATTCAACTCCGGCAGGAAGAAATTCTCCTTTTGCAAAACTAAAAGAAGTAAATGGAAAGATTCTCTTTCTTGGATGCGGATTAAAGCCTAATACATCAATGCACGGAGTTGAAGAATTAGTTGAACCTCAGTATTTATTTAAAAGCGAAACCGAGTATACAATTTTAGCAGATGGAAAAGAAATTAAAAAAAAATTCAAAAACCATAATTTTAGAGGCTATACTCAAAGATACGATAGAATTAAAAATTTATTAAGGGAAGAATACTTAAACAAAGGAAAAGTACTTAAAGCTGAAGTATATCTTATAGATTCTACGGAAATGTGGAAAGTTGCATACAAAAAATTATTGGAAAATCCTTTATATTTTGTAGATAAGGTAAAAGCGTAATGCCAAACAAAAAAGAAATTATAAATATTAAAAATGAATTTGAAAATGAACTTTTCAATTCAGTCATTCCGTTTTGGGAAAAACATTCAATAGATAAAAATAACGGAGGATATTATAATTGTCTGGATAGGAATGGTAAAGTTTACGATACAACAAAATATGTTTGGTTGCTTGCACGCCAAGTATGGATGTTTAGCAAACTATATAATCAAGTTGAACAAAAAGATACTTGGTTAAAAGTTGCAAAAAATGGTATGGATTTTATTAGAAAATTTGCATTAAACGAAAACAAAAGAGCTTACTTTACACTTAATGAAAAAGGTAAACCAATTTATTTGCAGCGAAAAATATTCTCGGAATGTTTTTATACAATAGCTTTGGCAGAATATGCAAAAGCCGTTGATTCTAATATTTTATTAAATGAAGCTACAAGTATGCTAAAGTTAATTTGGGATTTGAGTTCAGATCCTTCAAAAGTTGGCAGAGAAAAACTTGAAGGTGATTCCGGATTACAAACTCTAGCAATACCAATGATATTATTGAACGTTATTGAGGAAGTTGCCGGAACGGATTTTTTTGAATATAAAGCCGATATACAAAAACTTATTCAAGAAGTAAGAAAACATTTTATTAATGGAAAAGTTTATGAAAATATTAAGCAAGATGCAACTCTTGAAAATTCATCTGAAGGTCGGTTACTCAATCCGGGACATGCAATAGAAGCCGGTTGGTTCTTAAAACATTGGGCTAAAAAACTAAATGATAAATCAACTGATAATTTGGCAGATAATATTGTCAGAAAATCTTATGAAACAGGATGGGATAATGAATACGGCGGACTTTATTATTTTCTTGATGCAAAAGGTTACTCGCCAACTCAGCTTGAATGGAATATGAAGTTATGGTGGGTACATACTGAAGCTATTTACGCAAATTTACTTCTGTACAGTTCATCAAAATCTGATAAGGATTGGGAAAGATTTATGCAAATTAAAGAGTATTCATTCCAAAAATTTCGTGATACAAAATATGGTGAGTGGTTCGGATATCTTAATAGAGAAGGAAAGGTTACACATCAATTCAAAGGTGGTCCGTATAAAGGATTTTTTCATATTCCAAGAGCGTTACTTTATTCAGTAAAAATATTAGAAAAATTAATTAATGAAAATAATGAATAACAAATTATCAATTACCGGCACATTTCTAGATGAAATTTCACACGATATTCCTTCTGCAAACTGGGGAATAGATGAGTGGCGAAAAGACTTCGATGCTATGAAAAATATTGGGATTGATACGGTTATTTTAATACGAGCCGGTTATAAAGATAAAATAACTTTCAATTCGGAAAAGTTAAAGAAAAGTTTTAGCATAAGACCCGCTTATATTGATTTAGTTGATTTATTTTTAATTGAAGCTGAAAGATGCGGAATGAATTTTTATTTCGGACTTTATGATTCCGGTATATTTTGGATAAATGGAGATTATCGTAAAGAGGTAGAATTAAATTATAGACTTACCGAAGAAGTAATAAAAAAATATGGACATAGGAAAGCTTTTCAAGGATGGTATGCAAGTCATGAATTAACTGTTTATGATGACAATCAATTAAAAATGTATCAACAACTGGCGGAACATTTAAGGGGATTGAAAGATGTCCCGATTTTAATGTCGCCCTATGTTAAAGGTAATAAACAGTTTGGTGAAACTATATCACCCAAAAAGCATGAAGAAGATTGGAATACTATTTTGTCTGCTCTGTCAGGTAAAGTTGATATTGTAGCATTTCAAGATGGACAAGTAGAGTTTTCGGAATTGTCAAAATTTATGGAAATCAATAAGAAGTTAGCGGATAAATATAATTTAAGATCTTGGTCAAATGTAGAAACATTAGAAAGAGGAATGCCAATAGATTTTTTCCCAATTGATTGGAGAAATCTGATTTATAAAATAGAGATGGCAGAAAGTGTCGGGGTTGAAAAATTAATCACCTTCGAGTTTTCACATTTTATGAGTCCAAATTCAATGTACCCATCAGCACATAATCTTTATAATAGATATAAGGAATGGTTAGATGAAAATTAAAACATTACTATTATTTTTAACTTTGTTCTCCTTGTACAATATCAATGCACAATGGCTAAAAGTTAGCAAAGATAAACACCACTTGGTTTATGAAAACGAAAAACCATTTATATGGATTGGAGATACTGCATGGGAACTTTTTCACAGAACTACAAAAGATGAGGTTGAATTATATTTTAGCGATAGAGCAAGTAAAGGTTTTAATGTTATTCAAGCTGTTGCACTTGCAGAATCTGATGGAATTAGAACTCCAAATTCATATAACGAAGTTCCGTTTATTGATGAAAATCCATTGCAGCCAAATGAAAAATATTTTGAATATGTGGATTGGGTAATTAATAAAGCCAAAGATTATAATATTTATATTGCTCTTTTACCAACGTGGGGAGATAAATGGTATAAAAAATGGGGAAGTGGTCCGGTTATTTTTACAAATAATGAAATTGCGGAAAAGTACTGTGAATGGCTTGCTTCAAGATACAAATATCAAAATAATATTATTTGGATTCTAGGAGGTGATCGAAATCCGGATACAAAAAAACATATAGAAATAATTAGAGCAATGGCTAAAGGTTTAATAAAAGGTGATAACGGCAAACATCTCATTTCTTATCATCCCGGGGGAGATAAAAGTTCTTCCGAGTGGTTCCACAATGAGCAATGGTTATCTTTTAATATGGCTCAAACGGGTCATTGGAGAAAACATGAAAAAGTATTTCAAATGATAAAAGGGAATTATAAATTACAACCGACAAAACCTTGCATAAACGGAGAACCACAGTACGAAGATATACCTGTAAGATTTTCATTAGATAATGAAAGATTTACCGATTACGATGTTCGGGAAGCTGCTTACTGGTCTATACTTTCCGGAGCATTTGGACATACTTACGGCAACAATAATATTTGGCAAATGTGGAAACATGGAAGGAAAAAAATTCTCGGAGCAAGGTTGCCGTGGAATATTGCTATTCATCAACCCGGTTCAACTCAAATGGGTTATGTTAGAAAAGTTTTCGAATCAAGACCTTTTCTAGAAATGATTCCTGACCAACAAATCCTATCTGATTATTTTGGTCAAGATTATAACAATATTAGAACCGCCAGAGGAAAGGATGGTTCTTTTATAATTGCATATATTCCAAACGGACAAACAGCGCGTTTAAGAATGCAGAAATTAAAAGCAGATTCGGTTTCAGGTTATTGGTATAATCCACGCGAAGGAACAAGTAAAAAAATAGACACTTTTGTGAATCCTAAAACGGATATGAATTTTGTTCCAATTTCAAGAGGCGAAAGAACCGATTGGGTGTTGATTTTAGACGATTCAGCAAAAAAATATCCGGACCCGGTAAAATTAAATTTTATAGGAAATAGATGATGGTAAAAACAGTAATAATAAACTCACTTTTCATATTATTAGTTCTTATAACCTTTTCGTGTAATCAAACAAATAGGGAGATAATAAAACCAAATATTATTCTGATACTCGCTGATGACCTTGGTTACGGCGATTTAAGCTGTTATGGTCAAACACATTTCACAACCCCTAATATTGATAAACTGGCAAAGGAAGGAATGAAATTTACTCAACATTATGCCGGCGCAACAGTTTGCTCGCCTTCCCGTAATGTTTTGATGACCGGTATGCATACTGGTCATTGCTTTGTGCGAGGCAATGGACGAAATCCTAATGGTGAAGGTGATTTGCCGCTTCCTGCTGAAAAGAAAACTTTTACAGAGTATATAAAACAAGCCGGATATAAAACAGGAATATTTGGTAAATGGGGCTTAGGTAATTGTGGAACCGAAGGAAGTCCGTTAAAGCATGGGTTTGACGAATTTTATGGTTATACTGATCAAATATTAGCTCATAATTCTTATCCGGAATATTTAATTAAAAATTGTGAAAAAGTTTATTTGAATAATGATGTTAAATATCTTAGTAAAAAAGCCTGGCATAAAGGTTTGGGCAGCATATCAGTAAATAAAGTTGATTACTCTAATGATCTAATATTCAAAGAAGCACTCAACTTTATTGAAAGGCATAAAACTGATCCTTTCTTCCTTTATTTCCCAACCACAATTCCTCACATGAATGATGAAGCTAAAAAAGGTAAACGGTTTGAGGTGCCGCACAGTGGTAAATTTGAAAATAAGGAATGGAGTAAAGATGAAAAATCCTATGCGGAATTAGTTAAAAAGCTGGATGATTATGTAGGACAAATTGAAAAAAAAATAGATGAACTAAATCTCAGTGAAAACACTGTAATCATTTTTACAAGTGATAACGGACCAGTTCATGGTATAGATAATTTGAACTCAAATGGTAAGTTAAGAGGTTATAAGCGAGACTTATATGAAGGTGGAATTCGAGTGCCTTTAATAGTAAAATGGAAAGGAGTAATTAAAGAAAATACTGTCTCGAATCATATATCTGGATTTCAAGATTACTTCCCCACAATATTGGATATTTCCAGGATTAAAGACTATCCTGCTACAGACGGAATTTCATTTCTTCCAACACTTGTTTCGGAAGGGAAGCAAAAAGAGCACGAATATCTCTATTGGGAATTTCATTGGTGGAAACCTTCACGTCAAGCAATAAGAATGGGAAAGTGGAAAGCTGTAAAAGATAGTCCTGATGGTAAGATTGAATTATATGATCTTGATAAGGATATTACAGAGACAAAAAATGTTGCGGATGAACATCCTGAAGTTGTAAAGAAAATAAAAACCTTGCTTTCCATTGCACGTACATATGATAAGCGTTGGAAAATAAAAAATAATAATTAATCTCTAGTATATATAATTGAAATAAAAATTATCCCTCCTTAATTATAAAAAGTAATAATTATTTTATAGTAGAACTATTATAAAATATTTATTTATCTCATCTTATAATATTATTAACATGTTAAAACTGTTAATAACTTGAGATTAAACACTTCTATTGT
>Ga0256841_1003263_pt1 | contig 12222 bp, 12 predicted proteins | sample 356308metaG_FD_185971 | JGI IMG/M metagenome (GOLD analysis project Ga0256841, IMG submission 185971) | Hydrothermal vent microbial communities from Mid Atlantic Ridge, Atlantic Ocean - 356-308 | ecosystem: Environmental > Aquatic > Marine > Hydrothermal vents | place: Atlantic Ocean: Mid...
GATGATGCATGTGCTCGAACGCATCGCCTTCCAGAAGGTCGAATCGCGCCTTGCCGCCTTCCTGCTGGAACGCGCCGACAAGAGCGGCACGCTTGCCGCCACCCAGGCCGAAATCGCCACCGCCATCGGCACCGCGCGCGAGGTGATCTCGCGCCGGCTCGACGCGCTGGAACGGCGCGGCGCGATCCGACGAAGCCGCGCCACGGTGCAAATCGCCAATCGCGACCTGCTGCGCGCCCTGGCCGAGGACATCGCGCTGTGAACCCCACCCAACCGGCCGGCAACCGTCACCGGCCACCGGCATGTTGCCCCATGCATTCTTCTGTCCCGAAATATCCTCGGGGGTGAACGGGCCGCCGGCCCGGAGGGGGCGGAAAGCCCCCTGGGCACCGCGGTTTTTGCGGTCCTGGCGGCTGTGTGACACCGTCACACGCGCCGATGGGCCGTTGGGCTAGACTGCCAGGCGTCAGATCAGGAAGAATCGGAGAGAAGTCATGTTTGGCAAGAACGAAGGGTCCCTGGACCGGATTTTGCGGGTGGTGCTCGGCATTGCCCTTCTGGGCTGGTATTTCATGGCGCCCGCGGATGCAGGATACCGGCCCTGGCTGCTGATCGGAATCATCCCGCTCGCCACCGGCCTGATCGGCTGGTGCCCGCTCTATTCGGTATTCGGGTTCAGAACCTGCCCGATGAAGAAAAACTGAATCAACAGCCATCACCACGACAGCGAAAGGCCCGGCCGGTGATCGGCCGGGCCCGTTTGCCGCGCCCCGTCGCCCCGCCGGCAGCCGCCACGCCATGGCGCAGCCGGCACCTGCACCCGCCGGCAACTTCGCCCCTTGTATTGCCCGGCGGGAATTGAGACCCTGCCCCCGCGAACGGAGCAAGGCCGAAACGTGGAAATCCTATCTCAATCCCCGACCGAGGACGCCTTCGTCCAGAACCCCTATGCCTTTTACGAACGCGCCCGCGCGAAGGCGGGCGGGCTGTTCTTCTGGAAAGAATACGACCTGCCCTGCGCCCTGTCCTTTGCCGCCAACTGGGCACTCCTGCGCGACCGTCGTTTCGGGCGCGAGGCGCCGCCGGGAAAGGCGCCAGAAAAACCGCCGCACCAGGCCGGATTCTGGGCGGTCGAGGACCACTCGCTGCTGGAAATGGAGCCGCCGCGCCATACCCGGCTGCGCGGCCTTGTGCTGCGTGCCTTCACCTCGCGGCGCATTGCCTCTCTGGGCCCGGAAATCGAAGCCCTGGCACAGGCGCTTCTGGAGGACATCGGCGCAGACGAATTCGATCTGCTGCCGGTCTTCGCCCAGCGCCTGCCGGTGATCGTGATCGCGCGCCTGCTGGGCGTGCCGGAGGAACGCGCCGACGATCTTCTGGCCTGGTCGCACGCCATGGTCGGCATGTATCAGGCCGGACGCGACCACGCGATGGAATGCGCAGCCGCGCGGGCCGCCAGCCAGTTTCGTGCCTTCATGCTGGACTATGTGACCTACCGGAGAACGCGGCCCGCCGACGACCTGATCAGCCACCTGATCGCTGCCGAACAGGACGGCGAACGGCTGTCGGGCGACGAGCTGATCTCCACCTGCATCCTGCTGCTCAATGCCGGCCACGAGGCAACCGTGCACACGCTGGCCAACGGAGCATGCGCGCTGCTGAAACATGACGCCGCACGGGACGCGCTGGCCCCCGGGCGCATCGACGCGCTGGTCGAGGAAATCCTGCGCTTCGATCCGCCGCTTCACATGTTCCAGCGCTGGGCCTACGAGGATGTCGAGATCGGCGGCCACGTCATCGCCAGGGGGCACAAGATCGCCTGCCTGCTGGCGGCGGCCAATCGGGACCCGCAACGCTGGGACATGGCCGACCGGTTCGACCCCGGGCGCGCCGTCGCCACCAATGTCGCCTTTGGGGCCGGCGTGCATTTCTGCATCGGCGCGCCGCTGGCCCGGCTTGAACTGCGCACCGCGCTGCCGGTGCTTTTCAAGCGTTTTCCCGGGCTGCGCCTTGCCCGCGAACCGCGCTACGCGCCAAATTATCATTTCCACGGGCTGAAGAGCCTGCCGGTCCGCCGGTAGCCGCGATCCTGCGCGCAAAACCGCGCCTCACAGCGGCAGCATGGTCGTGGACTTGATCTCTTCCATGGACAGCAAAGCGGTCACGTTGTGGATGCGCACATCCGAAATCAGGGCCTGGTAGAAGGCATCATAGGCGCGCGCGTTGGCCACGCGCACCTTCAGGACATAGTCGATATCGCCGGCCAGCCGGTGCGCCTCCAGCACCTCGGGGCGCGCCTGAAGCGCCTTCAGGAACCGCGCCTGCCATCGGGCTTCGTGTTCGCTGGTGCGGATCAGCACGAAGAAACACGCCTCCAGCCCCAGCGCGGCGGCATCCAGCAGCACGGTCGTGCGCCCGATCACCCCGGCCGCGCGCAGCTTGCGAATCCGGTTCCACACCGGCGTTTTCGACGAGCCCACCTTGCGCGCGATCTCGTCCAGCGACTGGCTGGCGTCGCGCTGAAGCTCGCCAAGGATTTTCCGGTCCAGCCTGTCGATCGTTGCGCTCACCTGCCCGCCTTCCCGCTCACCGCCGCCGGTCCGGTGCGCATCGCAACCAGGCGCGAAAAATCTCTCTTCCCTGGAACATTCGTTCTTTCCGTCAGCCGATTATCGCCAGTTACAGGAACACCCTTCCCGAATTGGCCCGAATTTGCAAGACGCCGTTTCAGAGGCAACAACACCTGCGCCGCCGGTTGCATCGCACGAAGCATCACAAAAAGCACCGCCCGCACAGCACCCGAAGCACCGCCCGAAGCACCGCCCCAAGCGCGGCGCCGTCAGGCCCGCGGGCCGCCGGCACCACGGCCAGACCCACGCCGCCCGGGCAAGACGCCCGGCGCGACGGCGCGCCCGCCCGAAAGCCGCGCCCCCGCCCTCAAAGCCGCGCCTCGGGGTTTTTGCGAAACGTTTTCGCGAAACGACGATCGGTCGCGCCCGTGGCGGGATGTTTGGGCTTCAAAAGGGCATCGGCCCGGCCTAAACAGGTCCCATGCGCGCGCTTCAACAGACGGTTTTGCCATGAATGACCCAAGCCCCGTGCCCGAGACCCCTCCTGCCAACGGCCCGGCCCTGCCCGATGCCCAGACCGTGACCGCCGTCACGCACTGGACCGACCGGCTGTTTTCGTTCCGCGTGACGCGCCCGCGTTCCTTGCGCTTTCGCTCGGGCGAATTCGTGATGATCGGGCTGATGGGCGACAATGGCAAGCCGCTCCTGCGCGCCTATTCCATCGCCTCGCCGGCCTGGGACGACGAACTGGAGTTCTACTCGATCAAGGTGCCGGACGGGCCGCTGACCAGCCGGCTCCAGCACATCCGGGCGGGCGACCAGATCATCCTGCGCCCGAAACCGGTGGGCACGCTGGTGCATGACGCGCTGCTGCCGGGCCGGCGCATCTGGTTCCTTGCCACGGGCACCGGGATAGCGCCCTTTGCCTCGCTCCTGCGCGACCCGCAGACCTACGAGGACTACCAGGAAGTCGTCCTGACGCATACCTGCCGCGAGGTGGGCGAACTGGAATACGGGCGCCGCCTGATCGAGAAGATCCGCACTGACGACCTGCTGGAAGAGCTGATCGGCAAGGGGTTTCACGAAAAGCTGCGCTACTATCCCACCACCACCCGCGAAGACAGCCCGACAATGGGCCGGATCACCGACCTGATGCGCTCGGGCAAGGTATTTTCCGACCTGGGCGTGCCGGCGCTGTCCCCGGAAAACGACCGGGCGATGGTCTGCGGGAACCTGGCCTTCAACCTGGAACTGAAGGAGATGCTTGAAGAATACGGCCTGCAGGAGGGCGCGAATTCCGATCCCGGAACCTATGTCGTGGAAAAGGCCTTCCTCGACTGACCGCCGGTATCGGCAGGCCGCCGCGCGCGCGAAGGCCAACGCGGGGCGGGCCGGCGCGCGGCGTGAAGGCGCCGCCGGCCTTTCGCTTCGGGGCGCTCAGCCGCGCCTGCGCAAGCCGGCGGGAAACCGGCCCGCGGGCTACATGCCCAGCGCGGCCCTGACCTTGCCAAGGGCCGCCGCCAGAGCGGCCGGGTCCGCGCGCGCCTTGTCCAGCGCGATCTTCAGCCCGGTCTTTACCTCGTCGGCAAGGTCCGAGGCATCAATCGCCTGAGAAACCTTCAGGAAATCAAACCCTTCCGGGGTAAATGCAGCCAGTTTTCCGGCCATGGCGGCGGCCTCTTCGCCGGCCTTCTTCGCCGCTGCTTCCTCGGCAGCCTTCGCGGCGGCGGCAGCCTCTTCGGCGGCCTTTTTCGCCGCCGCTTCCTCGGCGGCCTTCGTGGCGGCGGCAGCCTCTTCGGCGGCCTTCGTGGCGGCGGCAGCCTCTTCGGCGGCCTTCTTTGCTGCTGCTTCCTCGGCAGCCTTCGCGGCGGCAGCCTTTTGCTGCGCGTCGTAGTAGGAGTATCCGCCCCCCGCAAGGGCGGCGATCACAATGGCCGACACAAGGGTCTTGTTCATGGACTCGTCCTCTTTCACCTGGGCAGCAGGTTGCTGCCGGTCGCGCTATGGCAGATAGCCTGCCCGATGTGAAGCGCCACGACGACGCAGCCCGCCCAAAGTGGCCGCCCGTGAACTAAGCGGTTGAAAGACTGGCCAATGCTGCCTATCTTCCCGCGCTGAAACCCGTCGCAACAGAAAAAGGACCATCGCCATAGCCCGCAGACCACACAACGCCCCGCCGGTGCGTGACACAGGCCCGAGAGTGAACGATCGCATCCGGGCACGGGAAATCCGGCTTATCGGTGCCGAAGGTGAAAACATCGGCGTCGTCAGCCCGGAACGCGGACTTGAACTGGCCATGGATGCGGGGCTTGACCTTGTCGAGATTTCGCCCAATGCCTCGCCGCCCGTGTGCAAGATCATGGATTTCGGAAAATTCAAGTACGAAACCCAGAAACGCGAGAGCGAAGCGCGCAAGAAACAGAAGACCATCGACATCAAGGAGGTCAAGTTTCGCCCCAATACCGACACGCATGACTATGACGTGAAGATGCGCAACGTGGTGAAATTCCTGAACAATGGCGACAAGGTCAAGGTGACGCTGCGCTTTCGCGGCCGGGAGATGGCGCATCTGGAGCTGGGACGGGCCCTGCTGGAGCGCGTCGCCAGCGATATCGAAGAGATCGGCAAGATCGACAACATGCCCAAGATGGAAGGCCGGCAGATGGTCATGATGATCTCGCCGCAGAAATAAGCGCAAACGCGGTGCGCGATCGACCCTCCAGCCCGCCCGATCCGGTTTACCGATCCTCCCCCGGCACGGGCCCAGGCGCGGGCGCGGGCGATGCGCGCATCCTCGCCCCGACCTTCGAACGCAACAGCCCGCCGATCATCGCCCGTCTGACGCCCTGGCTCGATCCGCTTTCGGGGCCGGTTCTGGAAATCGGCGCCGGCACCGGGCAGCATGCGGCGGCCATGGCCCTGGCCTTCCCCCGCCTTCAGTGGTGGCCCTCCGAACCCGACGCCCTGCAACGCGCCTCGATCGTCGCCTGGCAGCGCCACCTGCGCGCCCCCGCGCGCGCGCCCCTGAACATCGACGCCGCCAGCGCCTGGTCCGAAAACCGCGAAGTTCGCGCCCTCGGCCCGCTGTGCGCGGTGGTCTCGATGAACGTGATTCACATCTCGCCCGTCGATGTCGCGCACGGCATTGTGGCCGGGGCCGCCGAGGCGCTGCGCACCGGCGGATTGCTGATCTTCTACGGGCCGTTCATGGAAAACGGTGAACACACCGGCGCCGGGAACGCGCAATTCGACCGCCAGCTCAGGGCGCGCAACCCGGCCTGGGGCCTGCGCGACCTGGCCGATGTGACCGCCTGGTGCGCCCGGCGCGGCCTGGCGGCGGCGGATGTCATCTCCATGCCCGCCAACAACCGGCTGGCCCTGTTCCGCAAGGACTGAGCCGGCCCGGCAATGCGCCCGCGCCTGATTCGCCGGATGCGCGCCGGATGCGCGCCCAGCTTGCCTGCCGCCCCCGGCCCGGGCCGACGCGCCGGGGCCTCGGCGCAACCGGCCGGGACAACCCGCTCCGGGTCCGGCCATTATTTCTGTTTCCGAAACAGTAAGCGCAGCCGCCAACCGCCGCCGCGCCCCGCCATTGCACCCTCCGGCGCGCCAACGCTATGCTGCCCGGGCGCAGCGCCCGCGGCAACGCACCAGCGGCCCGCGGCCCGTCCTGCGCCATCGGGGGGAAGCATGAAGCACAGCGATCTGGGAAAGGCCGTCAGCCCTGGCAGCAGGCTGTCCGACCGGGCATGGATCGACACGATCGAGGATATCGCCGAGGACCACGGCTATTTCGAGCCGCTGGGCCCTGACCACTCCATCGCCTTCATCGAGCGCGGGCCGCGGCTTCTGGTCACCTTCGAAACCATCGACAGCATTCGCGCGCGCAATAACATGGACGTGCCGCTGGGCTGGGCGCTCCTGGGCAGCCAGGACTGGTCCCAGCTTTGCGTGCTGTCCCATGGCGAAACCTGGTTTCGACACCGCGCGCTCTATGGCCATTTCGACCGGATGATCGACGACGCGGTGTTCGACGCTTTCGATCAGGTGGTCTTTTACGGCGCCGAATCCTGCGGTTACGGCGCGGCCGCCTTTTCGGTTGCCGCACCGGGGGCCACGGTCATCGCCCTGTCGCCTCAGGCCACACTCGACCCGCGCATCGCGGAATGGGACGACCGCTTCGTGCACATGCGCCGCACCAGCTTTACCGACCGCTACGGCTATGCCCCCGACATGATCGAGGCCGCGCGGCGCGCCTATGTCCTGTACGATCCGACCGGCATGGAAGAGGCCATGCATGCCGCCCTGTTCAACAGCGCCAATGTCAGCCGCATCCGCTGTGCCAACATGGACGGGCAGATCGAACATTTCCTGTTGCGCCTCGGCCTGTTGCCGCCCCTGATCCGCTCGGCCATGGCCGGCACGCTGAACGAGCTGGAAATCTTCCGCGCCCTGCGCGCCCGGCGCGACTACCTGCCCTACCTGCGCAACTTCCTGAACGAGGTCGAGGGCCGGCAGCGCCCCTGGCTGAGCGCGGTGATGTGCCGCTCGCTGCTGCGCCGGATCAGGGTGCCGCGCTTCCGCCACCAGTATGCCCGCGCCATCGAGGCGCTCGGCACGCGCCCCCTGCCACCACCGCGCGAACGGGCCGCACACCCCCAGCAAGCCTGACTGCCCGCCGCACCCCGGGCGCGCGCCCCCCTGCCGGACCGCCGGGCACGGGGCCGGGCACGGGGACAGGCACGGGGACAGGCACGGGGACAGGCACGGGGACAGGCACGGGCCGCCTGAGCAGGAAAACACGCCCGCCGGAGGCGCCCGCCTATGGCCATTGCGCCGGCTTTTGTGTAAGCGCTGCCAGCGATGACCCAGAGCCTCACCATCCGCCGCCCCGACGACTGGCACCTGCACCTGCGCGACGGCGCAATGCTGGCCGCCGTGCTTCCCGAAACCGCACGCCACTTCGCGCGCGCGCTCGTCATGCCCAACCTGGTGCCCCCGGTGGTGACAACGGCGCAGGCCCGCGCCTACCGCACCCGCATCCTCGCCGCCCTGCCCGCGGGCAGCGCCTTTCGCCCGCTGATGACGCTCTACCTCACCGAAGACACCGACCCGGCGGATGTCGCGCGCGGCGCCGAACAGGGGCTGATCCATGCGCTCAAGCTCTACCCCGCCGGGGCCACCACCAACTCGGCCTCCGGCGTCACCGATTTCGACCGGATTCGCCCGGTGCTCGACCGCATGGCCGAAATCGGCCTGCCGCTTTGCGTGCATGGCGAGGTAACCGACCCCGACGTGGACATCTTCGACCGCGAGGCCGTCTTCATCGAACGCATCCTCGAACCGATGAGACGCGCCACGCCGGGCCTGCGCGTGGTCATGGAACATGTCACCACCGCCGAGGGCGTGGCCTATGCGAAAGGCGGCGGGCCGTCGCTCGCCGCCACCATCACCGCCCATCACCTGGTCATCAACCGCAACCATATCCTGGCCGGCGGGCTCCACCCGCACTACTACTGCCTGCCGGTGGCCAAACGCGAAGAACACCGCCGCGCCCTGGTCGCCGCCGCCACCTCGGGCGCGGCGCGCTTCTTCCTGGGCACCGACAGCGCCCCCCACCCCGACCAGGCCAAGCTGAACCCCTGCGGCTGCGCCGGATGCTTCACCGCCACCAACGCCCTTTCGATCCTCGCCGACGTGTTCGAACGCGAAAACGCCCTGCAATCCCTCGAGGCCTTCGCGTCGCTCAACGGCGCGGCTTTCTACGGCCTGGAGGCGAACGCACAAACCGTCACCCTGACCCGCCGCCAGCCCGCCTGGCCGCGCCGCATCGAAACCGGCGACGGCCCGCTCACCGTCTTCGACCCGGGCTTCGCGCTGAACTGGAGCGTGAGCAACTGACCCGCTGCTTCTTTTTCGCGGCAAATATCCCCGCCGGAGGCATCCGGCGCCAACCACAAGGAGCGCCCATGATCCCCACAGCCTACCCCCCCGCCACCGAGATCGCCCGCCTCAGCGCACGCATGCTGCTTGAAACCGGCGCCGTGGATTTCCGCCCCGAGGATCCCTTCACCCTCGCCTCGGGCCTGCCCTCGCCCACATATGTCGATTGCCGGCGCCTGATCTCGTTCCCGCGCATCCGGGCAACGCTGATGGATTTCCTGACCCTCACGGTGATGCGCGAAGCCGGCCTCGAAGCCTTCGACAACGTCGCCGGCGGCGAAACCGCCGGCATCCCCTTTGCCGCGCTCGTCGCCGAACGCATGGCCCTGCCGATGAGCTATGTGAGAAAGAAACCCAAGGGCTACGGGCGCAATGCCCGCATCGAAGGCCGCATCGCCCCGTCGCAGCGCGTGCTGCTGGTAGAAGACCTTACCACCGACGGCGGCTCGAAGATCTCCTTCGTCGAGGCGATTCGCGAAACCGGCGCCCAGTGCGCGCATGCCGCCGTGATCTTCTTTTACGACATCTTTCCCGAAACCCGCGAAACCCTGGCCAGCTGCGGCCTGACACTGCACTGGCTGTGCACCTGGAGCGACGTTCTCGCCGAGGCCCGGGCGCAAGAAAGCTTCGCGCCGGAAACGCTTGACGACGTTGAACGTTTCCTGAAAGAGCCGCGAAAATGGCAGCAGGCGCGGGGCTGAACGCGCGGCCGAACGCTGGGCCGAACACGGGGCCGAACGCGCGGCCGAACGCGGGGCGCAAGGGCCCGCTGCCCCGCCCGAACCGGCCCCGCGCGCGGCCCGAAAGCGGCCCGCCTCCCGGCACGGCCCCCGCCCACGGCCCCGCCCCGGAATCCGCCCCGGAATCCAGCACGAAAACCGCCCCGAAAACCGGCGCCTGTTGACCGGGGAACCACAAGATACCGGCCGGCCGAACGCCGCTGCCCCAAGATATGCGCGCCATATCTGCGCCCAGGCGCATCCGCGGCGAAACGAGATTTATCCACAGAAACATACATTTTGACGCCCGCGCAGCCCATGTATTAGACAGGCGAAAAACAGGGACAGAATCCGACATGACCAGAGTCCGGGCCATTCCGACAGGCACGCCGCCCGACACCCCGTCCGACGCGCCGCCGGCAGAACACGGGGCCGGCGCCGCCCCCCACAACATCGAAGCCGAACAGCAGTTGCTGGGGGCTCTGCTGACCAACAACGACGTGTATGACCGGATCGCCTCGATCGTCCAGCCGGCCCATTTCTACGATCCGGTGCATGCGCGCATATTCGAGGTCGCGCAGACGCGCATCACCCGGAATTCGCTGGCCTCGCCGGTCACGCTCAAGGCCTTTCTGGAAGACGACGAGGGGCTGAAGGCGCTTGGCGGAACCGCATATCTGGCCCGGCTGGCGGGCGCCGCGATCTCCTCCTTTGCCGCGCGCGACTATGCCCAGATGATCCACGACCTGGCGATCCGGCGCGAACTGATCGCGCTTGGCGGCGAGATCGCGGACAAGGCCGCGCGAGTCGATGTCAGCAGCGAGCCGAGCGAACAGATCGTCGAAGCCGAACAGGCACTCTACCAGCTGGGCGAACGGGGACAGGCCGACAGCGGCTTCCAGTCGTTTCTGCGGGCGGCGACCGACGCGGTGAATGTCGCCAATGCCGCCTACAAGCGCGACGGCGGCCTTGCCGGGCTCTCCACGGGCCTGGCCGACCTGGACCGCAAGCTCGGCGGGCTCTACAAATCCGACCTGCTGATCCTCGCCGGCCGTCCGTCGATGGGCAAGACCTCGCTGGCGACCAACATCGCCTTCAACATCGCCCGTGCCTACCGGCGCGGCACGCTGCCCGACGGCAGCGAGGGCGCCGTGGAAGGCGGCGTTGTGGGCTTTTTCTCGCTGGAGATGAGCGCCGAGCAGCTTGCCTCGCGGATCCTTTCGGAAGCCTCCGAGGTGCCCTCGGAACAGATCCGGCGCGGCGACCTGAACGAATCCGAATTCCGGCGTTTCATCGACGCCGCGAAACAGCTGGAAAGCTGCCCGCTTTACATCGACGATACCGCCGCGCTGCCGATCAGCCAGCTGGCCGCGCGCGCCCGCCGGCTGAAACGCACCCACGGGCTTGACGCGCTGTTCGTCGACTACCTGCAACTGGTGCGCCCGGCCAGCGCCAAGGACAGCCGGGTGAACGAGGTCTCCGAGATCACCCAGGGGCTGAAGGCCATCGCCAAGGAACTGGACATCCCGGTTGTGGCGCTGTCGCAGCTGTCGCGCCAGGTGGAACAGCGCGACGACAAGCGTCCGCAGCTTTCGGACCTGCGCGAATCGGGGTCGATCGAACAGGACGCCGACGTGGTGATGTTCGTGTTTCGCGAGGAATACTACAAGGAACGCGAAAAACCGGGCGATCACGAACTGGAAAAGATGGCGGCCTGGCAAGAGGAAATGACCGCGCTCCACGGCAAGGCCGAAGTGATCATCGGCAAGGCGCGCCACGGCCCGATCGGCCATGTCGAACTGTCCTTCGAAAGCCGGTTCACCCGCTTCGGCAACCTGGTCAAACCCTGGCAGCAACCGGGCGACAAGGGCGGCGAGGACGGCGCCGGGTTCTGATGCGCCGGCGGCCGACAGCGCGCCAGCCGGCACGCGGCAACGCGCAGGGCGCCATTTCGCCTTGCCACGCCGCGCCCGGCAGGCCAGAACAACGGCCATGAGCAGCGCAACCCTGACCATCGACCTTGAGGCCATCGCCGCCAACTGGCGGGCCCTTGACGCAAGAAGCGGCGCCGCGGCACGGACCGGCGCCGTGGTCAAGGCGGATGCCTACGGCCTGGGCGCCGCCCCGGTTGCGCGCCGGCTGGCCGACGAGGGGGTCCGCCACTTTTTCGTGGCCCTCGCCGAAGAGGGCGCCGAACTGCGCAGGGCGCTCGGAAACGGCCCCGAAATCCACGTCTTTTCCGGCCACATGGCGGGCGACACCGATCTGATCCGCAGCCATGCCCTGAGCCCGGTTCTGAACGCGCGCGAACAGATCGCGCGCCACCTGAAGGAACTGCCCGGCCACGGTTTCGCCGTCCAGATCGACACCGGGATGAACCGGCTCGGACTGGAGCCCGCGGACTGGGAGGCGGTGAAGGCCGAGGTCCTTGGCGCGGGGGGGGCGGGGCTGATCGTCTCGCACCTTGCCTGCGCGGACGAACCGGACCACCCGATGAACGCAAGACAACTGCGCCTTTTCAAAAGGTTGACCGACGGCCTTGATGTGGAACGCTCGCTCGCGGCGACCGGCGGCATCCTGCTGGGGCCGGCCTATCACTTCGACCTGGTGCGCCCGGGCATCGGCCTTTACGGCGGCGCGCCCTTTGCCGAGGCCCGCCCGGTGGTGCGGCTGTCGCTGCCGGTCATCCAGACCCGCGAGCTGTCTGTGGGCGAAACCGTCGGCTATGCCAACAGCTGGAGCGCCCGGCGCCCCACGCGTCTGGCCACCGTGGCCGCCGGTTACGCCGACGGGCTGGCGCGCGCGCTTTCCAACGCGTCCCGGCTGTGGCACGGGGCCACCCCCTGCCCGCTGGTCGGCCGCGTCTCGATGGACCTGATCACCGTCGATATCACCGACCTGGACGACACGCCCGGCGCGCTGGACATCCTTGGCCCGCATCAGGGCATCGACGCGCTGGCCGAGGACGCCGGCACCATCGGCTATGAAAT
>Ga0256841_1003264_pt1 | contig 12220 bp, 8 predicted proteins | sample 356308metaG_FD_185971 | JGI IMG/M metagenome (GOLD analysis project Ga0256841, IMG submission 185971) | Hydrothermal vent microbial communities from Mid Atlantic Ridge, Atlantic Ocean - 356-308 | ecosystem: Environmental > Aquatic > Marine > Hydrothermal vents | place: Atlantic Ocean: Mid...
AATATCATCCTCCACATCCTGAAAATAGCGGTCTTTGGAACCTTTCTGCATTGCTTCTACCGACCCCATTCCGCGATATGTCTTATATTTCCTTCCTTCAAAAATAATTGTTTCGCCGGGTGATTCACTGACTCCGGCAAACAGGGAGCCTGCCATAACCGTATGAGCACCGGCAGCAAGGGCTTTAACAATATCTCCGGTGTAACGTATTCCTCCGTCTGCAATAACCGGAATTCCGGTACCTTTCAGTCCTTGTGCCACCTCATAAACGGCTGTGAGCTGCGGCACTCCTATACCTGCGATAATTCTCGTGGTACAAATGGAGCCTGGTCCAATTCCAACCTTAACCGCGTCAACGCCAAGCTTCGCAAGGTCTTTGGCTGCTTCACGCGTGCCTATATTCCCAACAATCAGATCAACCTGAGGGTAAGCCTTCTTAATAATCTTAGCCATTTGCATTACTCCACGCGAATGACCGTGGGCCGTATCAACGACAATTGCATCAACACCTGCATCAACGAGAGCATCAACTCTCTCCGTTGTATCACCCGACACGCCTACAGCAGCAGCAACACGTAACCTACCGCGTTCATCCTTACAGGCATTTGGCCTTTCCTTAATTTTTATAATGTCCTTGTAGGTTATCAATCCCACAAGCTTAAAATCATCATCCACAACAGGCAACTTCTCAATCTTATGCTCCTGCAAAATATCGGCAGCCTGTTCAAAATCGGTAAATTCGGTTGTAGTTATCAAATTCTCACTCGTCATAACATCCACCACCGGCTTCCCATGATTGCGCTCAAAACGAAGATCGCGGTTTGTCACAATTCCGACAAGTTTATTATCTCCATCCACAACGGGAATGCCTCCAATCTTGTATTCCTTCATTATATCGAGTGCATCTTTCACATAAGCCTCCTTACGAAGTGTAATAGGATTTATTATCATTCCGTTTTCAGCCCGTTTCACCTTTCTGACTTCATTTGCCTGACTTTCGATACTCATATTTTTGTGAAGTACTCCTATTCCTCCCTCCTGTGCCATTGCAATAGCCATAAAATGCTCGGTTACAGTATCCATTGCAGCAGAGACAATGGGAATATTTATTTTAATATTTCTTGTGAAAATTGTTGAAATATCAACCTCACGCGGAAGTACTTCACTGTATGACGGTACAAGCAGAACATCGTCATATGTGAGGCCTGTACCGGTAAATTTTTCATTTTCAAAACTCATGATGAAAGGATTTTTAAAATTGGCGCAAAGATAATATAAAGTTGAAAGGAAGGATATAAAAAACGGAAACGGAAGAAACATTTAGTGATAAATTTCATTTTTTATCAAAACCTTTTTTGTCAGCCTCAATTATTTATCTAATTTTATCGCGTTTTTAACAATTAACAGTTATACAAAATGCCGGTAAAAACAGCAGTAGTCATTTTAAACTGGAACGGGCGGAAATTCCTCGAAGATTTTCTGCCCGGAGTTATCGCCAATACCGGTAATGATGCTGAGGTAATAATTGCCGACAATGATTCGTCAGATGACTCTGTCGAGTTCCTGAAAAAAAACTTTCCGGAAATAAGAATAATAAAAAATAAGACCAACGGCGGCTTTGCCAAAGGGTATAACGATGCACTTTCGCAGGTGGAAGCAAAATATTATGTACTGCTCAATTCAGATATTGAAGTAACTCCCGGCTGGGTAAAACCCGTCATTGAACTTATGGAGAGCGATGAAACCGTGGTAGCGGCACAGCCTAAGCTACGTTCTTTTTTCGAAAGGGAAAAGTTTGAATATGCCGGAGCGGCAGGAGGCTTTATTGATAAATACGGCTATCCCTTTTGCCGCGGCAGAATATTTCAGTCGCTGGAGACCGATACAGGTCAATTTGATGACATAAAAGAAATCTTCTGGGCAACCGGTGCCTGTATGTTTGTGAGAGCTGATATTTTTCATAAACTCGGAGGACTTGATGAAAGATTTTTTGCTCATATGGAAGAAATTGATTTTTGCTGGAGAGCCAAAACTAAGGGATATAAGATAATGTATTGCGGCAAATCAACCGTTTATCACGTGGGTGGAGGTACACTGCCGAAACAATCGTGGAGAAAAACCTATCTGAATATGCGCAACAATAGCATTATGATGTTTAAAAACCTGCCTGACGACAGATTGCCGAAGGTGTTTATTGCACGTCTGTTCCTTGACGGTGCGGCAGCTCTTAAGTTCCTGATTGACGGCGGTTTTAAAAACCTTTTTGCAGTTGCAAAAGCACACTGGGCATTTTATGCTTTGATTCCCGCACTTTTGAAAGAAAGAAAAAATACCAAACACAAAGCGGTTTCAAAAATATATCAAAAAAATATTGCATTCGAACACTTTTTGAAAGGAAAGAAAAAATTTGAAGAACTTGACGAGACTAAGTTTTCATAAACCTTTATACCTCAAAACTCATCAGTGCAAGCCGGTATGAATCAAGTCCGAAACCTATTACGGAACCTTTTGCCCCCGGAGCAATGAGTGATATATGACGATAATCTTCCCTGGCAAAAATATTGGAGATATGCACCTCAACCACAGGTGTCTCAATTGATTTTACTGCATCGGCAATAGCCACGGAAGTATGTGTATAACCACCGGCATTTAAAATAATACCGTCATAGGAAAAACCGGTCTCGTGCAGTTTGTTTATAATCTCTCCCTCCACATTACTTTGATAATATTCAATTATCATATCGGAAAATCCATTTTTTAGTTCTTTCAGATATTCCTCAAAAGAAATATACCCGTAAATTGAAGTCTCCCGTTTTCCAAGGAGGTTGAGGTTGGGACCGTTGATTATTATTATTCTCATATTAAGACTTAATTAGGCACAAAAATAAGTACTTTATTGATTTATACAAATATTCCTTTGAATTATACAGCCGGACGGTAAAAAAGAAATATAATTCTATAATAATTTGCACAATATCAAAAAAATTGCGTTTCTTTATTGCATAAAAAATTACTTTTAAAAATGTCAAAGATCGTCATAGCGGTTTTCCTTATAATAAATGTAAGTATTTCGGCACAATCTCAAGACAGTGTCAGTCAGCTAATTGACAGCCTGACAATAGTTGAAAGCGGGGCTGAGAGGTCGGAAATAAGCAACAGGATTGCCCTGGCACTGAAAGATAATGATTGGGAGCGCACGCTTCACTATCTGGAATTTTCGGAAAGGGAGGCAACAGCATCCGGCTCACCTGAAATACTGGCAAGGTTCTGGATGACGGCTGCCGACATCTATTATGACAAGGATGTGCTGGATGTTGCTTTGGAATATTATCAAAAGGCTTACGACTATTACAGCCGCACAGGCGATAAAAATCAACTCAATAAACTTGAAAATGACCTGGCCATCATCTATGCACGATTGAATAATAAGGACAAGGCATTACATCATTTTAAAAAAGTTTATGAATGGCAGGAAAAGCAAGATGACCCTGTATCACTTGTTAAGATTCTTAATAATATCGGTACTCTATACCTTAACCAAAATCCCGATTCAGCTGAGACTTATTACCTGAAATCACTTGACATAGCCAAAACCCTGAACAATAACAAGCTGAACGCATATCTCTATACAAATCTGGGACGCGTTTATTTCATCAAGGAGAAACCTGAAAAAGCTACGCTATACTTTGACAAAGCTATTGCCTTAACAAACAAAAAACTGGATAAAGATTCAAAGTGCTTGATTTATCAATTATCATCCGAGTATTTTTTAAAAAGCACCCAATATGACTCTGCAATTCATTATGCTAATAAGGCCATTGAATTACTGAATCGGGACACTATCAATTTCACGTATCAGGATATAGTACGCACACTTTACAAATCTTACCTTGCAATGGGTGATTATAAAAATGCGGCAAAATATTTCGACATATACGATGTTATCAGGGACAGTATCAATGTGGAAGAAAAAGCCGTTAATGTGGAACGCCTTAAGCTGGAACAAGAATACAAAGTAAAAAACCACCTGCGGACACTAAAAGAGAACAGAAAAAGATTTGTGTACATTATAATAGGATTAAGCCTTGTTTCAGGGTTATTGATCTTACTGATTATCCTTTTGAGATATAAGAGCAGACTTTCAAAGATCAGATTGGAAAAAAAACTTATTGAAGCAAAAAGAAAAGAGTTGAATGCAACACTAGAACTAAAAAACAATTCTCTGATAGCCAAAGCAATGACAGAGATACACCGTACCGAGATAATACAGGGAATTTTGGAAGACCTGAAGGAGATAAAACTGAAAGCCGCTAAAAAAGAGACTCAGAATGCCATTGATTTTATTTCAAAACGTTTGGGAAAAGAGATGAACACAAATATCTGGAAAGAGTTTGAGGTGAGTTTTGAACAGGTTCACGAAACTTTCTTCAGGAATCTTAACAAAAAACATCCTGATCTGACAGCAGGCGACCGGCGACTATGTGCTCTTCTAAAACTTAACCTAACATCAAAAGAAATTTCCCGGATCACGGGTCAATCATTCAAATCGGTTGAAAATGCAAGAACACGTTTGAGAAAAAAACTGGGTCTTACCAATACAAAAACGGAACTTGTTGTTTATCTGAATTCTCTCAATACATAATTAAGCATAAGTTTGTTTTATAATAAATCTACATTTTTTTAAACGAAATTGTTTTAAATTATATTCTTTTGACTTTAAACAACCTAAACCACACAACATACTATTGTTCAACCTTTTAAGTAAACATGAGTGTTTTTGAGTGGGTGGATTTTATGCTTTGAGGGATTTGTAAAGGGTAAATAAATATGTAGTCCCCGTTCAACGGTTTAATTTTGCCGCACACAAACAAAAAATAAAAAATGAAGCTCAAAGATAAAAAGGAAAATGATTTGAACCGGCAGTTGAAGGAGATGGAAATCAGAAAAAAAGCATTGAAAAAGATAATTGTAGAATTAAATAAAAACATTAATAACACTAAAAAATTATGATTATGAAAAGACTAACATTATTAATTGCGTTACTGGCATCCGTAATAACTTACGGCCAATGGACAAATGACCCTGCCGTTAATACTCTTGTTGCCAATTCCGAAAGTGAAGATATGAAAGCGGCAGGCACTTCGAACGGAGAGACCTATGTTGTATTTTGGAAATCCGTCGGAGCACCGGCAAACTATGAACTCAGGGTTCAACTGCTTGATGCATCGGGAGTAAGACAGTTTGGTGATGACGGAATGCTGCTTGACAACACTCTTCAGATGAGTACATGGACAGCCATTATGTCTCTGACGGTTGATGAGCAGGATAATTTATATGTAGGTGTTACTGCTACGAGTGATTATTCCGGCCACGCATATAAAATAAACACTTCGGGAACCAAGTTGTGGGGAGATAACGGAATAACGTTCGGGACAGGCTTTATGACAACCGTTCTTCCTTTACAAACTGGAGATGCCATAGTTGCCTGGAATGCAGGTACAGAGATAAATATGCAAAAATATGACAGCAACGGCAATGCGGTTTGGAGTACGGCACAGCCGGTCACTATAGGCTCGTCTAAAACCTCACCGGGAAATTTATTTGAGATGTCAAACGGCGACTTTATGATGATCATCCATACATATAACTATGGTATAAATTCCACTGTTTATATACAAAGATTTGACGGCACAGGCGAACCCGTTTGGTCGTCACCCGTTCAGCTATCCAATACCTCAACGGTTTATAATACCGAATACAGCGGAGTTCAGGACGCAGATACGGTTTATTTCGGATATAAAGGAGCACACTCAAACAGATTCGATTCCTACCTGCAACGTATAAACCCTGACGGGACACTGCCCTGGGGAATAAACGGTTCCGACTTCGATATAAATGAAACCGATTTTGAAATGGATACGAGAATCGCATTTTCCCCCGGCTCACAGTATATATGGTCAATATGTAAGTATAGCAATCCCAATCAGACACAATTCGGGGAATATGTCCAAAAATTCGATAAAATATCAGGAGCAAGACTTCTTACGGATAATGCTAAAATGATATATGCAATCGGTGATGACGATAAAGTGCATGCAAGTGACCTGTTTCTTATGGATGATGGACCCTTCTTTTTACTGAAAACAGGTGTTGACAATGGTGTGACCCCCACTACGTTAGCCGTACTTTTACTTGATGAGAACGGTGATTTTGTTTGGCCTGACGAGACAAAGCCTATGGCAACATATCCGGCAAATAAAAAGAGAACGCAACTCACAAAACCTGCCGGCGGTCAATCGGTTGCAGTTTTTATTGAAGACAAATCAGACGGATTGAAGATATATGCCCAAAATTACATTGAGGAAACTCCTCTGCCGTCACAACCTGTTCTTCTTTCTCCCGAAAACGGTGCATCGGGAATTTCAATTGATACAACTTTCGTTTGGGAAGTTGCGCAGGATGCCGACACATATACCATTCAGATTGCAGAAGATGATGCATTTACAAATATTGTCACAGAGGAAAGCGGCCTGACAGCAACAAGTTTCGACTATACTTTGCCGGAATACAATACAACCTATTACTGGAGAGTGATGGCAACAAACAGTGCGGGAGACAGTGATTGGTCTGAAATATGGTCATTCACAACTGTAGTGATGACCGGAATGATTGAAACCATAACTACTTCAACGGCTAAGGTTTATCCCAATCCTGCAACGGATTTTATTGTTTTTGAGTTCACTTCACCGGTAAACTCTGATGTTCGGTTAACACTTTTCAATTCAACGGGACAAACGGAGTTTACTATGAAAAAATTCACAAAAAAAGGTAAAACCAATTTTAAAGTCATAAGAAAATTTCCTGCCGGAGTATACTATTACCGGTTATCAGGAGAGAAACTGATGATTTCAGGCAAAATAGTAATCAAGTAGAAAACAACTCCACAACAAAAAAGGACGCGTAAATGCGTCCTTTTTTGTTTAATACCTGTAATGGTCAGGCTTATAAGGCCCTTCAACGGGAACACCGAGATATTCGGCTTGTTCTTTGGTAAGTTTTGTGAGTTTCACTCCAATTTGCTCGAGATGCAGGCGTGCTACTTCCTCGTCAAGGCGCTTCGGAAGGCGGTAAACACCAATTTCAAAATCTTTCCGCCACAACTCCATTTGTGCAAGTGTTTGATTGGTGAAAGAGTTGCTCATCACGAATGAGGGATGACCCGTGGCACAACCGAGATTAACAAGACGTCCTTCCGCCAAAAGAAATATTTCGTGTCCGTCGGGAAAAATATATTTATCAACCTGAGGTTTAATATTGACCTTTTTAACACCGGGCTCATTATTCAAAGGCTCAACCTGAATTTCGTTATCAAAGTGACCTATATTACACACAATAGCCTGATCTTTCATAGCTTTCATATGCTCAACCGTGATGACATCTTTATTTCCTGTTGTTGTGACAAAGATATTTCCTTCCTTTACAGCTTCTTCCATCGTCATAACTTCAAAGCCTTCCATGGCAGCCTGCAATGCGTTGATGGGGTCAATTTCAGTTACAATAATTCTTGCACCGTACCCTTTCATTGATTTTGCACTTCCTTTACCTACATCACCGTAACCGGCAACCACAACCACTTTTCCGGCAATCATAACATCGGTAGCCCTTTTAATTCCATCGGCAAGAGACTCGCGGCAACCATACAAATTATCGAATTTCGATTTTGTAACGGAATCGTTAACATTGATTGCAGGAGCTTTTAGTTTTCCCGCTTCCATCATTTGATAAAGACGGTGGACACCTGTTGTTGTCTCTTCGGAAATTCCCCTGAGTTTTTCGACCGCTCTTTGCCATTTTGTTTTATCTTCAACATAAGTTGCCTGCAACTGACGCATTAAAGCCGCCTCTTCATCACTGTTTGTCTCCTGATTCAGAAGATCGGGGTTTGCTTCAATTTCAGCTCCTTTATGCATAAGCAAAGTGGCATCACCACCGTCATCAACAATCATATCGGGACCGTTACCGTCGGGGAATGTAAGAGCCTGGTTTGTACACCACCAGTAATCGTCAAGGGTTTCTCCTTTCCAGGCAAAAACGGGGATTCCGCGTTCGGCAATGGCTGCTGCAGCGTGATCCTGAGTAGAAAAGATGTTACAACTTGCCCACCTAACATCGGCACCAAGTTCAACAAGTGTTTCTATTAAAACAGCCGTCTGTATCGTCATATGCAGTGAGCCGGTAATCCTTGCACCTTTCAAAGGCTTCTCAGCCGCATATTTTTTTCTGACGGACATCAGGCCGGGCATCTCTTTCTCGGCTATTTCAATTTCCTTCCTGCCCCATTCGGCAAGGTTTATGTCGGCTATTTTATAAGCCGGATTCTTATCAACTAATTGAGTTTCCATAAATTTAATTTCAAAATAAACATTATTACCATAAAAAAGTTTGCAAAAGTACTCACATTTTATAATGTAGCAACCAAAATTGACAAATTTAATTTCCTGTTGTATGCCTTTCTTAGAAAAATAGAGTATCTTTGCCACCGGTTTATACAATTTTTGATTTCAATCAGTCATTATTCCGTTTTGCCAAACCCACAACTTTTAAAAACCCAATTCTGCTTGTCAATAAGATTGACTATTATGCGGTTGATCATACGCCAAGTTACTTATGGGAGAGTGCTTCAAGGTCAATATCGGCAGCTCTGATTGTTTATTTACGAACAATTTTGGAAGGTCATGACAGTTGGATGAACAATACAACAATTAAAAAGGCTATTAACACCGATAATGGTGTGATAAAAAAAGAAGCCGTTTTAACTTTTCAGAATCGTTTGCCCGATTATCCTCATAATTTTATAAGAAGGTAAAATCGTTAATCTTAACTGCCCGAGAGCAAAACGCGTTTAAATACTTTCCAGGAAACGAGTTATGTGAATTAAGATTGTGTTCTTACGGAACTTCCCGACTTATTTTTTATGTCGGAAAGTTGCCGGAAACAGTGATAACAGCGCAACATAAATCTAATGATAGTATCCCTTTGTTATTTCTTTTAAATAGTCCATAAATTCATCACTCAACCGAAAACCACCTTGCTCTTTGGCTGCTTTATTATACAGACTATAAAACTTATAAGGATTGTAGAAAGTTTCAATCATTTCATTTTTATAACCTGCTTTTGTTATTTGGTTTGCCATAAAAAATCCAATAGGATGCCCGTTAATCTTTACGAGTTCAATTATCGTATCCACCATTTCCTTCTCGGTTATCTCATCTTTTGAGTATTTCACAATCACATTTTGCAGTTTACCCAAGTCTTCCGGTGCCTGACCATACAAAGCAACCATAATTTCAGCTAATTCGGGCAATTCCATAGTTTCGGAATAATACTTTTCATATCCTCCGGCCTTATCAATCATATCTGCAACACCCTCATTTTGAATCATATCAAGAGTATAATTCATATCACATGTATAATTAAAACCATGATTCTCATATTTCTCCCTGAGATTGTGAAAAAATTCGTGAGCAAGAAAATTTACACGTTCCTCTTCATTCATTTTATAAATTAAATTAAAGTCTATGAATATTGCGTTGCCGGCATCCTTACCGTCAGCGTTAATAAAAAGAAAATAAACAGGTTTAAAAACAGTAGCAGAATCTATCGGCATCCCCAAAAATGAGCTTAACCTGTGTTTGGCTTTTTTCATAATTATTTTAGATTTTTGACATGACAACAAATATTTTACCGCTTAAGCAGTTTATGCTAATTCCGGCATAAATAATATTTCTTTTTCTCTCTTTTTATATAATCCCGGTTTTCTGCCAAAAATATTTGTCAGAACGGCAATCAGCCTCATTAATAATCAATCTCCAGCGACAACTGATCCTTGAGATTTTTCAGAGCCGGATTTTTTTCCGCCATCTTATTATATTTATCCTGGGAGGTATAGGGTTTATCAGTCGCAGTACTTTCAACAACTTTTGGCTCTATTTGTATCCGGTAATTGTTCAGTTTATCTCTGAGGAAATCCAATATTTCCGGTTTCCGCTCCTTAATAAGACCGGACTGCACCTTGTTATCCACCGTCAGTACGATTATATTGTCGTTGATTTCAGGTTTCCGCTTTGACAATGTAGCATAGAAGTTTTTATCATTTTCAACCGACTTCAGGTAGTTTTTCCAGACACTATCGAATTTTTCAGCTGAAAACTCATCGGCAGGTTTATTGCTCAAATCTTCGGGAGTCTCCTCCTTTTTCTTTTCATCAGCGGAAGGTTGCGAAATTGATATTGTTCCCGGGTAATCGGTTGGTGTGACGATTTTCTTTTTTGCAACGGGCTGCGGCTCAGACTCCTTCACAGCTGTTTCCGGCTTAGGCTGCACAGGTTTATATTGTGCCGGCTCTGTTTTTTTTGCGGCAGGCAGTGCCGGTTCACTCTTCGATGTCTGCGGAGCATTTGTAAGCGAACACATCTGCATCAAGGCCAATTCCACGAGAAGTCTCTTATTGTTGCTCACTTTATAGTTCACATCACATTTTGTGTTCAAATCCAAAGCCTTTATCAGAAAATCCACGGAGCAAATCCTCGCCTGTTCCTTATATTTATTTTTTATATTGGCACCAACTTCAAGCAATTGTATAGTTGCTTCGTCTTTGCAAACAAGCAGATTACGCAGATGCTCTCCAAATCCGATCACAAAATGTTGTCCGTCGAAGCCGTTATCTATTATCTCGTTAATTATCAGCAAAGTATCACTCACATTACCGTTTACAACGGCATCCGTAATTTTGAAATAATAATCATAATCAAGCACATTGAGGTTTTCGATAACCTTTTTATAGGTGATATGCTTTCCGCCGAAACTGACTATCTGATCAAAAATGGAGAGTGCGTCTCTGAGTGCGCCGTCGGCTTTTTGGGCAATTATGTGCAGGGCATCCGGTTCGGCTTGCACACCCTCACGTCCGGCAACATACTCAAGGTGTCCGGCGATATCATCAACCGTTATTCTTTTAAAATCATATATCTGGCAACGTGAAAGGATAGTGGGTATGATTTTATGCTTTTCGGTGGTTGCAAGTATGAATTTTGCATAGGCGGGAGGCTCCTCCAGCGTTTTCAGAAAGGCATTGAAAGCGGCCTGCGAAAGCATATGAACCTCATCAATGATATAAACTTTATATTTACCCACCTGAGGAGGTATCCTCACCTGGTCAACAAGGCTTCTTATGTCGTCAACGGAATTATTGGATGCGGCATCAAGTTCGTGAATATTGAAAGATGCGGACTCGTTAAACGACACGCAGGACTCGCATTTGTCGCAGGCTTCCCCGTTGGGAGAAATATTTTCACAGTTTATTGTTTTTGCAAAAATACGTGCACAGGTTGTCTTACCTACCCCCCTCGGACCACAAAAAAGAAAAGCCTGAGCAAGATGGTTGTTCAGGATGGCATTCTTAAGCGTATTGGTTATTGACTGTTGCCCCACAACACTATCAAAGGTCTGTGGTCTGTATTTCCTTGCAGATACAATAAAATTCTCCATTGCGGTAAATTTTTTATTTAAAAAGTGTTCAAAATTACATTTTTTTAGTAATTTAGTGGTGTTATTTTTATTAACAAGTTGTATAAAATTAAGCGGTTAAAAACAATATTGATAAATCATAAGATTATGGAACGGATATTTAAAACACTACAGGCTGCAACATTTTTCCTAATTATGATCTTTGCCGGCAATCTTTATTCACAGACGGCAAAAGACTGGACAATACTTGCTACTTACGACATTCCCGGCAAAGCTTCGGGGCTTGCCTCCGACGGGACATTTATCTATTTCGGCATTTACGGTGCCGACGGCGATCATGTTTACAAATTCGATCCTGCCACCGGAACAAATGAATTGCTGTTTATTAATCCGCAATTAGGCGACTCATACGGAATGACCTGGGACGGAACGAGCCTATACACAACAGACCACGTCACAAGCACTTCCGTACCTGCTTCGGCAATTCAAATGGACCTTTCGGGAAACATTCTTTCGCAATTCGACCTTCCCGACCATTATATGTCGGGAATAGCGTATGACAACGGTGATTTTTGGACGGCAACATATTATCCCGATCCGGGGACAATTTACAAAGTGGATAATTCGGGTAATATCATCTCACAATTTACCTCTCCCAATGAACAACCCTGGGATTTATGTCTCGAAGGAGATA
>Ga0256841_1003265_pt1 | contig 12218 bp, 11 predicted proteins | sample 356308metaG_FD_185971 | JGI IMG/M metagenome (GOLD analysis project Ga0256841, IMG submission 185971) | Hydrothermal vent microbial communities from Mid Atlantic Ridge, Atlantic Ocean - 356-308 | ecosystem: Environmental > Aquatic > Marine > Hydrothermal vents | place: Atlantic Ocean: Mid...
CCTCATCGGAAAATATAAAACGATTATTGATAATAAAAAATCTGTAGTGCCAACTGAGACAAAATAAAAATTTTAACTGATTGAAATATCAGAAAATTGACAATAAAAGCTGCGAAGATGGGTTAAGACTTGAAAATAGTGACTTGATATCAGGGGGCAAAGAATGAAAAACGGAAAAAAAATGACTAATTCAGATCATCAGAAAGTTTCATTGTTATTACCTTGGTATGTTAATAAAACACTGGATGATAACGATAAAGATTTTGTAGAAAACCATATTAGTGCTTGCCTTGTATGCCGAATTGAATTAACTAATTTGCAAAAGCTTTCAGCTTTCGTTCGTCAGGAAGATGTTGCTGATAGTGCTGCTCATGCGGCTTTTTCTCAATTGAAAAACCGAATACATCAAGATGAAACCTTGACTAAACAAAGAACAGGTATGGTTGATAGTTTTTTTGATTTCTGGAGAGAGAAAATTGGTTTCAATCGTAAAAAACTGTTAGTCAATCATCCCGGTTTAGTTTTGGCAAGTGTCATGACATTTGTTTTTTTATTGCTTATTCCTGGTTTTTTTGGTAAGAATCTTTTAATTGGGAACCAATTTCAAACGCTTTCCAACACGAAACATGAAGATGTCGGGAAAAATGAAATACGGGTTGTTTTTGCCAGTGGTATGTCTTCGGAGCAAATTTCCGGAATATTAGATGCATTTCAGGGGCGAATAGTTTCTGGGCCAACCTCACAAGGTGTATTGAATGTTCGTATTGGCAATGCTGAGAAACAAATGACAAAACAACAAATAACTGAGATTATTTCCAAATTGCGTAACAATCCTCAAGTTATTTTTGCTGAACCAAGCTATGCCATGTTTTCACAAAACAACCTAAATCCGGGGTGATCAAGATGAAGTCTTATTCATTGCTGTTTGTTTTTGTTTTTATGGCTAGTTCGATGACTGTAAAAAGCGCTGAACTGGCTTCTTTTGGTAAGATTTCTGCTTTAAATAACCCTGAAACAGCAAATCGAATTATACTCATTGGTTTTCCTGATCAGTCTATAAACAGAATTTCGGGTACATTTATCTCTTCCCCTTATCGGCGAAGAGGTGGATATCAAAGCTCTACATGGAGTCAACGGATGACTTCCGATATTGAAAATGAATATAGTTTGCACAAATTGACAGAATGGCCTATGACTGAAGTTGGAATTCATTGTGCTGTTTATCAGATCCCGGAAGGATTGTCGATGGAGGAAGTCATGGATAGATTAAAGCATGACCAGCGCATAAAAATTGTGCAACGAATGCATCAATATAGAACCCATGCCCACCAATATAATGATCCTTATTTTAAACTACAGTCAAATTTACATGAATTCGAAATTGAACGAGTTCATGGTATTGCAACGGGCCGAAATGTTACTATCGCAATTATTGATACAGGGGCAGATACCAGACATCCGGATCTGACTGGTCAAATAAAAATAACCAAAAATTTAGCGTCCGGTATTTCTGCAAGTTTTAATAGTGATGTACATGGCACTGCAATTGCCGGAACCATTGTTGCCCAAAAAGACAATAAAACCGGCATTGTTGGAGTTGCACCAAATGCCAGGCTGATTGTTCTGAAAGCATGTTGGCCGGATAAAGTAGATTCTTTTTCAGCGGCTTGTAATAGTTTTACCCTTGCGTTGGCTATCAATACAGCGATTAAATTACGGGCTGATGTTCTGAATATGAGTTTATCGGGGCCTCAAGACCCTTTAGTTCAAATTTTACTTGAAAAAGCTGTTGAGAAAGGAATGATTATCGTAGCTGCTGATCCTATTGAAGACAAATTGCGTTTCCCAGCGTCATTGGCTGATATTATTCCAGTGTCAGAGCAACCCTCTCGGGTAACTCAAAGGCGTCCTTTTAGCGCTCCAGGAGAGCAAATCCTGACAACTTTACCGCATGGCACTTATGATTTTGTTTCTGGAAGTTCCATGTCTGCAGCACAGGTTTCAGGTGTGATCGCTTTGTTGCTAGAACTTAAGCCAGATTTGACCAGGAGTGAAATTTATAAAATTTTACAAAAGTCGACCTTGCCGGTATGTAAAACAAGTAAAAATTCCCACACCAATAGAATAAATGCCATTTCAGCAGTTTTGGAAGTTTGTGATGAAGTGGCTTGTCCCGAGATGTGATAATAGCCATTCTGCGCATTATCATTAAAGCCCTTGTTTTTTATGCCTAAAGCTTTATTTGATGAAAAGTATTTTCATCATTATTACTTGTCAGTTGCTTAATAATAGCAAAGTCAGGAACTTATGATAAAATTGGGGTTATAATTAATCCAGAAAAATATTTATCAAGACTTGACAAGGAAATAATGGCGCAAAAACTTTTTATTCAAACAAATGGCTGTCAAATGAATGAGTATGATTCCGACAAAATGCGGGATGTACTGATGGCCTCGCATGGATTGGAGTTGACGGACAAGCCTGAAGAAGCCAATATATTATTATTAAACACCTGTTCAATCAGGGAAAAAGCTCAGGAAAAAGTATTTTCCGCCATAGGGCGCTGGCATAAACTCAAGCAAAAACGCGATGACGTGATTATTGGCGTAGGCGGTTGCGTTGCCAGCCAGGAAGGTGAAGCCATTCAGAAACGTGCTCCTTATGTGGATATTGTTTTTGGGCCCCAGACCTTGCACCGTCTACCAGAGTTGCTGGAGCAAGCCAAAAATAAACAAAAACATGTGATCGACATTTCGTTTCCGGAAATTGAAAAGTTTGATTCACTCCCAGAGCCAAGAGCAGAAGGACCAAAAGCCTTTGTTTCTGTCATGGAAGGTTGTAGTAAGTATTGTACTTTTTGCGTGGTTCCATATACACGCGGTGAAGAAGTGAGTCGTCCCTTGGATGATATAATTGCTGAGATCACTCATTTAGCGAAACAAGGAGTTAGGGAAATTAATTTGCTGGGGCAAAATGTCAATGCCTATCAAGGAAGCATGGATGATGGAGAAACGGCTGATTTTGCTTTGTTATTGCACTATGTAGCTGCAATCGAAGGAATTGACCGTATCCGTTTTACGACATCCCACCCTGTTGAATTTACTGATGACCTGATTGAAGCCTTTGCAGAATTACCGCAATTGGTTAATCATTTACATTTGCCGGTACAAAGCGGGAGTAATGTGGTTTTGGAAAAAATGAAACGGGGCCATAAATGTGAAGATTATCTTGAGATCATAAGAAAAATAAAGCAAGTCAGGCCTGAAATCAGTTTATCTTCAGATTTTATTATTGGATTTCCAGGAGAAACTGATGAGCAGTTTCAAGAAACAATGGATTTGATTGATGAAGTTGGTTATGATCAGTCTTTCAGTTTTATTTATAGTCCTCGCCCTGGAACCCCTGCGGCTGATATGACAGATAATGTGGCTGTTGAGGTAAAAAAACAACGATTGCAACGTTTGCAGGAGCGTATTAATAGTTTTACGATGGATATTTCAAAAAATATGGTGGGAACGGTTCAATCTGTGTTGATTGAAGGAAAGTCGAAAAAAAATCCTTTACAGCTTACGGGTCGCACCGAAAATAATCGCGTAGTAAATTTCACTGCCCATCCCCGCCTGATTGGTCAGTTTGTCGATGTTCATATCACTGAGGCTTTACCCAATTCCTTGCGAGGGAGATTGGTGGAGTTGTCATCAATTGCTTAGTTTTCAAATTTGTCTTCAATAACATCTACTACAATAGAGTTTTCTCTACTTCCTGCTGATAGCGAAAGATTGGCCACATTATGCGGTCAGTTTAATGATCATTTAAAGCTTATTGAAAAGCGATTAAAAGTAGAAATAGCAAATCGTGGCAATCATTTCAAATTGACTGGAAATTTGCAAGCAATGGAGGCTGCCAAAATTGTTTTACATCGCTTATTCGAGGCCACTGAAAATGAAGTGATTACTACTGAACAGGTTCATTTGTCTATGCAAGACGCTTCTATCGAGCATCATAAATCCGTGTCGAATTCTGAAGTTGATGCGGTCTTGATTAAAACCAGGCGAGGCTTAATCAAAGGCCGAGGTGTTAATCAGCAAGATTATTTAAAAAGGATAATGGGTCACGATATTAATTTTGGCGTTGGACCGGCGGGTACCGGAAAGACCTATCTGGCCGTAGCATGCGCGGTCGAGGCTTTACAATCAGATAAAGTAGGCAGAATTGTGCTGGTTCGACCAGCGGTCGAGGCAGGAGAAAAATTGGGTTTTTTACCAGGTGATCTGGCACAAAAAGTTGATCCCTATCTGCGTCCGCTTTACGATGCTTTGTACGAAATGTTGGGTTTTGAACAGGTCGAAAAGCTGATTGAAAGAAATATCATTGAAGTGGCGCCTCTGGCTTTTATGCGGGGCAGGACTTTAAATGATGCGTTTATTATTCTTGATGAAGCCCAAAATACTACAACAGAACAGATTAAAATGTTTTTAACTCGCGTAGGATTTGGTTCAACTGTGGTAGTCACAGGCGATGTGACTCAAATTGATTTGCCGCGGGAGAAAATGTCTGGATTGTTGCATGCAATGCAGGTTCTGAAAGATGTTGAGGGGATCAGTTTTACCCATTTTGGCGTTCGGGATGTGGTGCGTCATCCTCTTGTGCAGAGAATAGTTTCAGCTTATGAAAGCTTTGAAAAAAATCAATCATGAATTTGGACATACAACGTATTTTTCAAAATTCGAATATACCTGATGATAGTCAAATCAAGGCATGGGCCGCTCTTGCATTACTGGAAGATAATTGTAATAGTGAAATCCTGATTCGTATTGTTGATGAGAATGAAAGTGCTGCACTAAATCAGCAATATAGACAAAAGTCCGGCCCTACCAATGTTTTAAGCTTTCCTTTTGATGCTCCTGAAAACCTGGAATTAAACTTGTTAGGGGATTTGGTGGTATGTGCCCCTGTTGTTGAAAAGGAAGCCGAACAGCAAGGAAAATCCATTAATGATCATTGGGCGCACATTATTATTCATGGCCTTTTGCATTTGCAGGGTTTCGACCACATTGAGGAAAAAGATGCCAACGCTATGGAAGCATTGGAAATTAACCTATTGAAAAAAATAAATATAAATAATCCTTATTTTCAGGAGAATTAATGATGAGTGACGACCAACCCCCGAGTACCAAGCCCCAGCAGAAAAGCTGGATTGACAAGATTAATCAGCTGATAACTGGGGAGCCTCAAGATCGCGAAGATCTGTTAGAAATTTTAAAAGAGGCAAAGAAAAAAAGATTACTGGATAACGATGCATTTTCAATGATTCAAGGTGTGCTTCGTGTTTCTGAGGCAAGAGCCAGGGATGTGATGGTGCCTCGAGCGCAAATGACTGTGGTTTCTAGAGATGCCGAACTAAAAGATATTTTTCCTGTAGTGATAGAGACGGCCCACTCACGATTTCCAGTCATAGAGGATGATCGTAGCGAAGTGGTTGGTGTGCTGCTGGCAAAAGATCTTCTTCCGTATGTTCTAAAAAATCAATCTGTTAAGGTTGAAAAAATTATGCGGCCAACTGTAATAGTCCCTGAAAGTAAGCGTCTGAATGTTTTGTTAAAGGAATTTCGTGCGACCAAAAATCATATGGCCATCGTTGTTGATGAATATGGAACAACTGCCGGTTTGATCACCATTGAAGATGTTTTGGAACAAATTGTTGGTGAAATTGAAGATGAACATGATGCCGAAGAAGAGGAATTTGTCACTCAGCGTAAAGAAAATGAATATTCAATTAAAGCGCTGATGCCGATTGATGATTTCAATGCCCGTTTTTCAGCCAATCTTGAAGAAAATGAGTTTGATACTTTAGCGGGGTGGATTGTCCATCAGTTAGAGCATATGCCAAAGAAAGGCGAAAAACTGGAATATGGGAAATTCAGATTCGAGGTTATCAAAGCGGATACTCGAAGAGTACATTTGTTGAAATTAAAAATAAACAAAGAAAAAAAGTTAGATAGTTAATATTATATTAAAATTAATGTTTTATACTATGTTTTTATACTTCGCGCAGTCACAGATGCGGAATTAATAGCGCACTGAGTTTTTGTCGAGAGCAAGGCACTAAAACAGGCGCATAGCGAGCTGCGCAACTGTTTTAGTGCCTTGCTCTCGACAAAAACTCAGTCGTTAGAAATCCGTAGTCGTGACCGCGCGAAGTATAAGCTTAAAGCTAAGGAAAAGAGGAATATAAATGACCGAATTAAAACATATTGTTAAGCCTTCAATGGCGATTTTGCTGGTTATGCTGGCTTGTTTGAGTAATGCTTATGCTGATGAAAAAGTTGTTGCTACTGATGCGTATTTGGTTCAGCCTGGTGATGTTCTTGAAGTGAATGTCTGGAAAGAAGAAGGCTTGCTACAAGAGGTTTTGGTTAGACCCGATGGCGGTATTTCATTTCCCTTGGTTGGAGATTTTAAGGCCCAAGGATTAAGTCTGGAACAAATTCAAAAGAAAATTTCCGATGCTCTTTCAACATATATCTCTGATCCGGTGGTGAGCGTTTCCGCGAAGCAATTGTTAGGCAACAAGATTTACGTTATAGGAAAGGTAAATAAGCCGGATCAATATTTAATGACCAGCAAAATTGACGTTATGCAGGCTTTAAGTATGGCGGGTGGCATGACGCCGTTTGCCTCTGTTAACAATATTGTTATTTTGAGAAGGGATAATACAGGTAAGCAAAAAGCCATTAAATTTGAATATGGTGATGTTGAAGACGGCGATGATCTAGAGCAAAATATAATTTTACAAAGTGGTGATGTGATTGTAGTTCCATAGTGGTTGGGTAGGGAAATGAAACCCTATAATTTTTATTAATGTAATGGAAACATGATCACTATGGCTTCTGAAAAGTTTTATCAATATAATCATAAAAATTGGTTAATTAAGTTTTTGCTGGTTTTTTCAGCCGGTTTTTCTGTTGGTGCTGTTGCCGACGAATGGTATATTCAGCCATCATTTAGTTTGCGAACTGAATATGATGATAATAAACGTTTGTTTACAGATACTTTTCTGCGTAGTTTAAGGGGGAAAAAGGGCGATGTTGGTATAGACTCCTATGGCATAATTACAACTGCTGATGTTAAGACAGGGGTAAGATCCGATAATTACGATGTTTTTTTTAAAGGCAAAGTCGACGTTAAAAAGTTTTTCTCGGATCTGGATTTAGATCACGAGAATTTTTTTCTGGATTTTAAATCCAGCTATAACTTTGATGCAAGAAATACTTTTAGTCTTTCCGCAGCTTATAATCAGGAAAGCACCTTGACAGCCGGCTTGGATGTGACAGGAGTTTTAGAAAATATTCCAAGATGGACCTGGACGGTTTCTCCGGACTGGATGTTTTTATTGTCTGAGGATAAATATATCCAGGCCAATTATTCACATACTGATGTCAGTTATGGTGAATCTCTAACATCACGTTACACTGATTATACCTATGACTCAGTCTCGCTTACCTTTTTTCATCAATGGAATGCCAAGTTACAAAATTATGCGAGCGTTGGATGGTCAAGATTTGAGCAGTCGGCAATTGAATTTCGGGCAGATGAAGTTACAATTAATACCGGATTGAATTACAATTTTTCAGAAACTTGGTCAGTTTCGTTAATGGGAGGGCTTCGTTTTACCCAAACTGATGGTCTTCAAATTGTTGACAACGCAACTCAGCAACCAGTAGCAATACTTGGGGCGGATGGTTCATTATTGGGTATTACCAGCAGAACAGTTATTAACAGATCTCTCCAGCCTTTTTCTGACAGCCAGACAGGGTTGGTTTTCACAGTAAGTTCAGAAAAGCAGTTTGAAAAAGGCAATGCCAGCATCAGTTATTCCAGAAGTACTAGTCCAACTGGCTCAGATGGACTTCGTACGGTTGACAGGTTTTCGTTTGATTCCTTGTATAAAATCACTCAACATCTGCACTTTTTGTTGAATGGCGCTGTTCATATGACCAAATCTACTGCAAATACTCAAATAACAAGAGACAGAACCTACTATACTGTCACGCCACAACTACGCTGGCAATTCAACAGACAGTTGAGTTTATCCGGTGGTTATCGTTACCGAAGACAGAAATATGAACCTGGTGAAAACTCTACGTCTAATATAACCAGTACTGCGGAATCAAATGCAGTCTTCATTACTTTAAAATATCAATGGGATAAGTTTTCAACACAAGAATTTTAGTGCTATCTTTAAGATTATAGTCAAAAGCATTTTGCGTATTTAATTGTAGAAATTTTTATGAACAGTGAATTAATGATGGAAGAAGAAGTTAAGGGATTGCAGGATTATGTTGCGATGTTTAAGCGCAATAAAAATAAAATGATATTGATTGCTGCGGTATTATTTTTGTTAACTGTCATAATCGCAGTAAAGTGGCCGGCGACTTATAAATCAAGCGCTATCATATTAATTGAGCAGCAGGAAATACCACAGGATCTGGTTAGATCGACCGTTACCAGTTACGCAGATCAACGGATTCAAGTAATCAGCCAAAGGGTCATGAGTTCTGCAAATCTTAAAAAAATAATAAAAAAATATGGGCTTTATCAGGATGAAATAAAAAAAGAACCGATATCTGTTGTTGTTGAAGATATGCGCGAAGATATTCATCTGGATATGGTCAGTGCGGATGTGGTTGATCCAGTCAGTGGCAGACCCACCCAGGCTACCATTGCATTTACTCTTTCCTTTGAACATGAATCACCACAAAAAGCCCAGCAGGTAGCAAATGAACTGGTCAATTTATATTTGGATGAGAATTTGAAGCGCCGAAATGAGGTTGCTACTCAAGCTACCAGCTTTTTGGCAATGGAAGCAGAAAAGCTTTCTGAACAAATTGATGAGCTGGAAAAAGAAATGGCTGATTTTAAAGAGAAAAATGCAACAAGTCTACCTGAATTGCAACAACTAAACATGAATTTGATGGATCGAACTGATCAGCAGATTTTAGATACTGACAGACAGATTTCTTCTCTCAATGAAAGAATTCTGTATTTGCAAGCTGAGTTGGCACAAATTGAACCTAATATGTCAATTTTTTCTGCAACTGGCGAACGGATTTACGGTTCCGCAGATCGACTTAAGTCTTTGCAGGCTGAGTATCTGGGGTTGAAAGCTCGATATTCCAGTAATCACCCTGATGTTATCAAAATGAAAAAGGAGATTGAGGCCTTAGAAAAGGAAGTGGGTGGAATTGATAAAACTGAAATAGTTGCTCAACTTAAGGACAAACGTGCTGAGTTGGCGGCTTTAACCAAACGCTATTCACCCCAGCATCCAGATGTAAAAAAGTTAAGACAAGTAGTAGCAAATTTGGAAAAAGAATTAAAAAAACCTTTATCAAAACGCGTAGTCAAAAACAAACCGGATAATCCGGCCTATATTCAGTTACTTGCTCAATTAAATGCAGCAAAGAGTGATTTAAGGGCAATGAAGGCAACCAAAGATAAATTAATGGATAAATTAGATTCTTTTCAGGAAGGGTTGTTGAAAGCGCCTCGGGTAGAGCGAGAATATCAAGATTTACTTAGAGATTACGAAAATGCGACACTTAAATATCGAGAAGTAAAAGCCAAGCAAATGGAAGCAGGTATGGCCCAAGCTATGGAGCAAGGGAGAAAAGCTGAGCGTTTTTCTTTAATTGAACCGCCCTTGCTTCCGGATGAACCTGACAAGCCAAATCGAAAGGTTATTGTTTTATTAGGATTTATTTTGTCTATTGGCGCAGCTTTGGCTTACGCTCTTCTCAAGGAAAGTATGAATCCAAGCATTTATGGCTCAAAAGGGATGTTGGCTGCAACAGGTGCGTATCCGTTGGTAGTCATTCCTTATATTGAAAATGAGGAAGACTTGGAAGAAGCAAAAAAGTTGAAGCTTAAAATTACTTTGGCTACGATTGCCGCTATAATCATAATAATAGTTATTTTTCATTTTTTTGTGATGCCTTTGGATGTTTTATGGTATGTGCTTAACAGAAAAATTAGTTGAGGCAGTTAATAATTGCAAAATTTAGCGACATTGTTTTAATAATATTTTGGAGCAATGCAATTTAAGTATGAATATTTTTAGGAAAACAAATGGAACTGATACAACAAGCTTTAGATAAAGCAAAAAAACAGCGGGATGCAACTGCGCAACAGCTTCCTGCTGCTACTCAAACCGATAATGATCATGTTGCTACCAAAGAGATAAGCTATTCTCAAACTCGGCAAGTTGATACGCCACCATCAGTTTTACTAAAAAACAAACTGGTAGCAGGGATTGAAGATGATCCAAGAGGCGATGTTTTTAAAATTCTAAGAACCAAGGTTATTCAACGTATGCGTGCCAGTGCTGCCAATGTGTTAGCTATCACCAGCCCGGTTTCTGGAGCTGGAAAATCGATGACGGCAGCAAATCTGGCGATCAGTATTGCAATGGATGCTAATTATAGTGTTTTGCTTGCTGATCTGGATTTCAGAAACCCTAGCGTTCACCAATATTTTGGATTGACACCTGAATTTGGATTGATTGATTATTTTGAAGGTAGTCAGACTATCCCTGACATTTTAATTCATCCAGGTTTGGAATCTCTGGTAATTTTACCTGCAGGTCACCCTTTAAATCGCTCTTCTGACTTATTAACAACGCCAAGAATGTTAGAATTAGCAAAGGAACTCAAACATCGCTATTCTGACCGTATTGTAGTCGTTGATTTACCGCCATTACTGCAAACCGATGATGCTTTAGTTTTTATGCCAAATGTTGATGCTTGCTTATTGATCGTCGCGGAAGGTGAAAATACCGAAGATGAGGTGCAGCGCAGTATTGAATTGATTGATGAAAGCAAATTTATGGGAACAGTATTAAATAAATCGGTAGAAGAAGATTTCTCTGCTCGATATTATTAAGGTTGGTTTTTTCTTTTTGACCTTGAATTACATTTTTCCAACTCCAAACAAGGAGTTTGTAATTTCAATCCATCGCTTCATTTTTTCAGGCTAACTGAAAAGACACTGGTTTATCTTTTGTAATGTATACACAATTTTATGGGTTTACTGAAAAACCTTTTTCACTGACTCCTGACCCTGCGTTTTTATATCTAAGTAAACAGCATAAAATGGCATTGACCATGCTGAGTTACGGATTGCAAAGTCAGGCGGGAATCACAGTAATTAGTGGTGAAGTGGGTTCAGGTAAAACTACTTTAATTCGAGAAATACTCCGTCATTTGGATAAAGATATCAATGTTGGATTGATATCAAATGCACATAATTCCTTTGGAAATTTACTGGAATGGGTATTAATGGCCTATAACATAAAAACTGAGGCCAAAGATAAAGCTACTTTATATAAAATTTTTGTTGAATTCTTGATTAATGAATATGCAAATAATAAACGGACTGTATTAATCATTGATGAAGCACAAAATATGGATATACAAACATTGGAAGAGCTACGTTTACTTTCAAATATCAATGCCGATAAACATTTGGTTTTGCAATTAGTGCTGATAGGTCAGCCTGAGTTGTTAGAAATATTGCAACGTCATGAATTAAGGCAATTGGCACAACGGGTATCAGTAGATTACAAACTGAAGCAGCTTGGGTATAAAGAAACAAAGGCTTATATTCAACATCGTTTGACAGTCGCTCAAGGTGAAAAAGATATTTTTGATAAATATGCGATAGCAGCAATTTATTATCATACTGGAGGTATTCCTCGTTTAATCAATACGTTATGTGATTTTGCTTTGGTTTATGGATTTGCTGAAGATAATAAACATATTTATCTTGAATTAATGCTTGATGTGATTAAAGATAAACAAAAAGGAGGCGTATTTCCCGTTATTTCTTCTGAAAACAGAGAGCAGGAAACAGTGAGAAGATTAGTAAAACAGGAAAAGGGAATAGATATCGTGCCTGATCATTTAGATGAAACTGATGATGTGATTACAGAACTATAGAAATTTTTCATGTGTTTGGTAAAGCCATTATTGGTTTTCAAAACGCATATTTTGAATTAATCAAAATAATAACTAGAATTAATTTGTAAACTTTAAAAAAACTAGATTACCAAGGAAATCATGCAAAAACTTGAAAAAAAAGTCTGTGTGGTGGGTTTAGGTTATATTGGCCTCCCTACAGCATCTTTATTGGGTACGAAGGGTTATGAGGTTTTTGGGGTT
>Ga0256841_1003266_pt1 | contig 12216 bp, 12 predicted proteins | sample 356308metaG_FD_185971 | JGI IMG/M metagenome (GOLD analysis project Ga0256841, IMG submission 185971) | Hydrothermal vent microbial communities from Mid Atlantic Ridge, Atlantic Ocean - 356-308 | ecosystem: Environmental > Aquatic > Marine > Hydrothermal vents | place: Atlantic Ocean: Mid...
GATCGGCCTTGTCATTGCGGGCGCCGTCCAGTTCGGGGCCGAACTGATCGTCCAGCCATTTAGACAGGCCGAAATGTTCGGTGATCCGCCGGGCAAAGACATGGGCCTTCCCGGTCACCAGAACCAGGCGATACCCGCGGGCGCACAGCGCCTCCAGCGCCTGCGATATCCCCTCGTAGAGCCTGTTCTCGAACAGGCCGCCATCGCCGTATTCTTCGCGATAGAGCTGCAGCGCGCGCTCCGGGTCGCGCACACCGAGCCGCGCGAAGCTTTCGATCAGCGGCGGACCGATGACCCAGCCCAGATCACCTGCCGGGGGGTCTTCGCCCAGCCGGCCCAGGGCATGGCGAATGCAGCGTTCCACCCCCGGCAGCGGGTCCGACAGCGTCCCGTCGAGATCAAGAAAGACCGTCATGCGCCGTCCTCGTCGAAAAACGGGGTCACCCGGGCAACGATCACCGCATTTTCGCGCAGCGCACGCGCCATCAGCGCGCGCTCTTCCTCGCTGATGTCATGGCCGTCGCGCAACCGTTCTTCCAGCGTGCCATAACCTGACACTTCCAGCGGCGCCAGCCCGGCCTGGCGCAGCACGGCGACGGTCTCGCGCACCGCTTCGGCCTCGTCGATGCCCGAGGCATAGACCATCATCGCCGCGCCGCTGGCCCCCTCGGGCAGCCCGTCCGCGTCCTTTCTGCCAAGCTCCACCAGAAGCGTATGCACCTGCTGGCGGCGCGTTTTCCGTTTGCCCTTGCGCGCGTCCTCGCCCTGCCTGTTGACCATCCGCCCGTCCTTTCACCGTTGCCCCGAAATAACAGCTGGCGCACCGGCGTCCAGAAGAATGCATTTGCCGCTTGCCAGCATGGGGCAAAATCGCGATCTTGCGCGCATTGCGTCACTGGGGGTGATGATGTCGAGAATTCTTCGCGCGATCCAGGTTCTTGTCCTTCTGCTGCCGGTGATCCCCGGCGCCGCTCTGGCGCAGGACAACGCTGTGCCGCTTCAGATCGTGACCGTCGAGCGCGAGCCGTTTTCGATGCAGAACGGAGATCATCTGACCGGGTTTTCCATCGACCTGATGCAGGCGATCGCAGAAGAACTGGGCCGGAAGGTCCACTTTCAGGTGGCCGGGTCCTTCCCCGAGATGCTGGACACCATCGTCCGGGCGCAGGCCGACGGCGCGATCGCCAATATCTCGATTACCGCCGAGCGGGAAAAGGTGCTGGACTTTTCGCAACCGATTTTCGACTCGGGCATCCAGATCATGATCCCGTCGGGAAAACGGACGCAGGGCGGGATATGGCAGGTTCTCCTGCGCCGGGACGTGGCGCTGCTGATCGGGGTCGCCCTGCTGGCGCTGACCGCGGCGGGGATGTTGATGTGGGCCCTTGAGCGCCACAAGCAGGATTACTTCGCGCACCCCGCGCGCCGCGCGATCTTTCCGGCATTCTGGTGGGCGCTGAACCTGGTGGTCAACGGCGGCTTCGAGGAACGCCTGCCGCAGACGCGCCTCGGCCGGGCGTTTGCGGTCGTTCTGGTGGTCTCGTCGCTGTTTCTGGTCTCGATCTTCGTCGCCCGGATAACCAGCGAACTTACCGTTCAGGCGATCAGCGCCAACATAACCGGGCTGAACGATCTGGACGGAAAGGCCGTGGGCACCACCCGCGGTTCGACCTCAAGCGCGTTTCTGAACGGGCGCGAGATTGCCCACCAGGAATACGACAGCCTGGACAGCCTTTTCGCCGCCTTCGAAAGCGGGCAACTGGACGCGGTGGCATTCGATGCGCCGGTTCTGGCCTATTACGTGAAAACCCGCGGCCGCGGCAAGGCCGAGCTGCTGCCGCAGACATTCAAGCACGAAAACTACGGGATCGCCCTGCCGGCGGGCTCTCCCTTGATCGAAAGCATCAACCGCGCCCTTCTGACGCTGCGCGAGAACGGAACATACGATTCGATCCGCCTGCGGTGGTTCGGCAACGCCGGCTGATCCAGCGCCTCCTCGACCCGGCGACGCGCGGGATCGCCCCGGCAGGATCAGGCTGGCGCGCCCGGCAGATCAGTCCCGCAACAGTTCGTTGATCGAGGTCTTGGCGCGCGTCCGTGCATCGACCCTCTTGACGATCACGGCGCAATACAGGCTGACCCCGTTCTTCGACGGCATGGAACCCGCGACCACCACCGAACCGGCAGGCACCTCGCCATACATGACCTCGCCGGTTTCGCGATCTACAATTTTCGTGGACTGGCCGATGAAAACCCCCATGCCCAGCACGGAGCCTTCGCGCACGATGCAGCCCTCGACCACCTCGGAGCGCGCGCCGATGAAACAGTTGTCCTCGATGATCGTCGGGCCGGCCTGCATCGGCTCCAGCACGCCGCCGATGCCGACGCCGCCCGACAGATGCACGTTCTTGCCGATCTGCGCGCAGGAGCCCACCGTCGCCCAGGTATCGACCATGGTGCCCTCGTCCACATGGGCGCCGAGGTTCACGAAGGACGGCATCAGCACCACGCCCGGCGCGATATAGGCGGATTTGCGCACCACCGCGTTGGGCACGGCGCGAAAGCCGGCGGCCTGCCAGCGGCCTTCGTCCCAGCCCTTGAACTTGCTGTCCACCTTGTCCCACCAGCCCCCGCCCTGCGGCCCGCCCGTCTGCATTTCCATGTCATGCAGGCGAAACCCCAGCAGAACCGCCTTTTTCGCCCACTGGTTCACATGCCAGGCGCCGTCGGGCTGACGCTCGGCCACGCGCAGCTTGCCGCTGTCCAGCGCGTTCAGCGTCTGTTCGATCGCCTCGCGGGTCTCGCCAACAGTCGCCGGGGTGATCTGATCGCGGCTTTCCCAGGCGGCCTCGATCGCCGCCTCAAGTTTCGCATTGGACATTTCGGTCTCCGGATTGTCATATGGGCCCTTGTTCAGCGCAGGCTATAGATATTTCGCGCATCATGCGCAACGTGAGGAACCCAGATGAACCAGACAAACCGCAGCCATCCCTTCCGCCGCTCGGGTCAGGACCGCGAGGCGACCCGGCATATCCCCGACACGCCGCAGACCCGTTCGCCGTCCTACCGGCTGGCATTTGACGATGCGGAATTTCTATGCCGCGACGAACTGCGCCCGGTGCGGCTGCAGCTCGAACTTCTCAAGCCCGAGATGTTCATGGAGGAATACGGCATAGAATCGACCGTCGTGCTGTTCGGCGGCGCGCGCATTCCCGAACCCTCGAAAAAGGACAGCGCCCGGACTGAAACCCTGGCCGAACTGTCCCGGTATTACGACGAGGCCCGCGAATTCGCCCGGCTGATGACGCTGCGTTCGAAAAGGAACAACCACCGCGAAGGGGTGATCGTCACCGGCGGCGGCCCCGGCGTGATGGAGGCAGGAAACCGCGGCGCCGCGGATGCGGGCGGGGTCTCCATCGGGCTGAACATCGTACTGCCGCACGAACAGGCGCCGAACGAATACGTGACGCCGGAACTGTGCTTCAACTTCCACTATTTCGCGGTGCGCAAGATGCATTTCCTGATGCGCGCCAAGGCCCTCGCCGCCTTCCCGGGCGGGTTTGGCACCATGGACGAACTGTTCGAGACCCTGACCCTGATCCAGACCGGGCGGATGGAGCGGATCCCGGTGCTGCTGTTTGGCGAAGCGTTCTGGCGGCGCATCGTCAACTTCGAGGCGCTGGCCGAGGCCGGCACGATCTCGCGCGATGACCTGGAGCTGTTCTGCTTCGTGGAAACGGCGCAAGAGGCGGTCGAAGCGATCGACACCTGGAAAGGCGCCGGAGAAAAGCGCGCGGCCATACCGGGGCGGTAGGGCGCAGCGCGGCACGGGAAAGCGACGGTCGTTCCGGCGGCGCAGCGGGGCGGCCCGGCAGGCCGGTCGGGGGCACCATTCAGTGGTCGGGCCTGAAACGTGAAGCACGGGCGCGCGCGCGCCGCTGGTGAACCGGGTCTGGTTGCACGATATTTCCAGCGCAGAGCTGCGCCGCCACAAGCGCAGCTATCGGGTTTCGTCCGACTGTTTCGCCAGATACCTGGGCACGCGCGGTCTGCGCAATCGCAACGGAACCGACAGGCCGGCCTTTGCCTGGCGCACGTCGCGCTGAGCCCGTCAGCGGCCGCTCAGCCCGGCCTCGCCGGCGATGTCGCGGCGGCTCTTGCGCCCGCGTTCGGTGGCCGACTTCAATTGCCCGCAGGCGGCCATGATGTCCTCGCCGCGCGGGGTGCGGATCGGCGAGGCATAGCCTGCCTTGTAGATGATGTCGGCGAACGCCCGAATACGTCCCTGCGGCGACCGGCGATAGGGCGCGCCCGGCCATTCGTTGAACGGAATCAGGTTGATCTTTGCCGGGATCCTCTGGATCAGCCGCACCAGCCGGCGGGCATCCTCGTCACTGTCGTTCACCCCGTCGAGCATCACGTATTCAAAGGTGATGCGCTCGGAATTGGACAGTTTCGGGTAGCTGCGCAGCGCCTCCAGCAGGGTTTCGATGTTCCATTTCCTGTTGATCGGCACCAGGCGGTCGCGCACCGCGTCGGTGGTGGCGTGAAAGGAGACCGCCAGCAGACAGCCGATTTCCTCGGCGGTCCTGGCGATCTTAGGCACCACGCCCGAGGTCGAAAGCGTGATCCGGCGCCGCGACAGCGAAATGCCTTCGCCGTCCATCGCGATCTGCATCGCATCGCGCACCGCCTCGAAATTGTAGAGCGGCTCGCCCATGCCCATCAGCACGATGTTCGACAACAGTCGGGTCTCGTTCTTCGGCGCGCGCCCGGGTTCCGGCCATTCGCCCAGGTCGTCACGCGCCACCATGATCTGGCCGACGATCTCGCCCGGCGTCAGGTTGCGCACCAGTTTCTGCGTGCCGGTATGGCAGAACGAACAGGTCAGCGTGCAGCCCACCTGCGAGGAAATGCACAGCGTGCCGCGGTCCTGCTCGGGGATATAGACCGTCTCGACTTCGTGCCCGCCGGCTATGCGCATCAGATACTTGCGCGTCCCGTCTTGCGACACCTGGCGCGTCACCACCTCGGGCAGTTCGATGGTAAACCGTTCGGCCAGCATCGCCCGATAGTCCTTGGCCAGGTTGGTCATCAAGGCGAAATCGCGCACGCCCTTCTGGTAGATCCACTGCCAGACCTGCCCGACCCGCATGCCGGCCTGGCGCTCTGGCGTTCCGGCCTCGATCAGGAGTTCGCGCAGCTGTGCGCGCGTCTTGCCGACAAGATTGCGGGCCTCGCCCGCAGGAACGCGGGGCAGGGGCACCACCTCTGGTTTTACCGGGACTTCATGCATGTCGAGTCGATCCGAAAGGAAAACCAGACGGGTTTACCGCCGCTGCCCCCGGAACAAAAGCCCGAAACGAGAGAACCTCATTTCCGGCAGCGCTTTGCCGCCTCTTCCACGGCCGCCGTGAACCCCAGCAGGGAAAACGTGTCCTCGGTCCTGGTTCCGCGCGCCGAACGGGCCGTCAGAACCGCCTCGGAGCCTCGCTTCATCGCGGTCACGATCCGGGCATCGTCGGCTTCGCTGGGGGCCCATGCCATTTCGGCATTGGTGCCGGCATCGGTAAACAGCTGGAACGTCTGGTTGCCGATGGCCAGGGATACCTGCGAACCGGGCGCGAACGGATAGCCGCCGGTAAAGGAGACCTGACCCTTCGCCCCCTGCCCGGGAATGTAGGACACGAACAGCAGGATGTCGCCGCGGCGCACCGACACCACGCGCCCGTCGCGGGTATTTACCGTTTTCTTCGGGCTGGAGACCGCCCAGCACGATGTCGGGTCGGTCTCCACGAACACGCTCCAGTCCGTATTCGCGGCAACCCGGTTGGCGGACTGCTCCTGCGCCATGCCCGCCGTCGCCATGACCGCCAGGATCAGCCCCGCCACGCTCAACCAAATCAAGGATCTCATATGTGTCACAGCCTCCAGCTGCATTGCCTCAACCATCCGGCGTCCGGCCCGTGTTTTTTCCGGGTCTTTCCGTTCGGCACGCCATTTCCAACTCGATAATTTCAGTCTAGCGTATTCCCGGCCCGGTTTGAAAGGGCCGTTGGCAAGTTTTCGCGCAAAAGGAATGGGGCCGCCGATGACAAAACCCGTTGCAATGGCCGAGGTCTGGCGCGGCGATTTCCTGGAGTGCGTCCACCGCGGCCATGCCGTGGTGTGCGATACCGCCGGCAAGATCGTGCAGGCCTGGGGAAACCCGGATGAAATCATCCTGCCGCGCTCGTCCTGCAAGATGATCCAGGCGCTGCCGCTGGTGGAAAGCGGCGCGGCGGATGCCTTCGGTCTGACGACCGAGCAACTGGCGCTGGCCTGTGCCTCGCACCAGGCGGCGGCGGTGCATACCGACCGGGTGGGCCGCTGGCTGGACAGCCTCGGGCTGGATGACAACGCCCTGCGCTGCGGCCCGCAGATGCCGCGCGACGAAGATGAAATGACCAGGCTGATCCGCCGCGCCGGCACCCCCTGCCGCTATCACAACAACTGCTCGGGCAAGCACAGCGGGTTTCTGACCCTGACCAGACATCTGAATGGCGGGCCGGACTATGTCGAACCGGAACATCCGGTTCAGCGCGCGGTGCGCGAGGCCTTCGAGGATGTGACCGGCATGGACAGCCCCGGGTTCGGCATCGACGGCTGCTCGGCGCCGAATTTCGCAACCACCGTGCACGGTCTGGCCCGCGCCATGGGGTTTTTCGCCGCCGCGCGCGAAGGCGACAGCACCCTGCGCAGCCGCGCCGCCGCCCGGCTGGTGCAGGCCATGACCACCTTCCCCGAGCTTGTTGCCGGCGAGGGGCGGGCCTGCACCGACCTGATGCGCGCCATGGGCGGCAAGGTCGCGGTCAAGACCGGGGCGGAAGGCGCCTTCGTTGCGATCCTGCCCGAGCAGAAGCTGGGGGTCGCCGTGAAAATCCAGGACGGCGCCACCCGCGCCGCCAATCTGGCGATCACCGCGTTGCTGGTTCACCTGGGCGCGCTGGATGCGACCCACCCGGCGGTGTCGCGCTGGATGCAGGTAAGACAGCAGAATTATGCCGGAATAGACACTGGTTGGCTTCAGCCGGCCGCGGGTTTTCCGGCCTGATCGGCAAACTCTTCGCGCCGGTAGCCCTGCAGGTAGAGCAGCGCGCTCAGGTCGCCATGGTTGATGCGCAGATCGCATTGCGCCGCAACCGCGGGCTTGGCGTGCAGCGCAACCCCCATCCCGGCCATCTGCAACATGCCCAGGTCGTTGGCCCCGTCGCCCACCGCGACCGCCTGCTCCGGCGTGATCCCCAGCCTTGCGGTGGTTTCCTGCAGGGTTCGCACCTTGGCGTCGCGCCCGAGAATCGGCATTGCCACCTTGCCCGTCAGGTGGCCGTCTTGCACCAGCAACACATTGGCGCGATATTCGTCGAATCCCAGTTGCGCTGCCACCCTGCCGGCAAAGACGGTGAACCCGCCGGATACCAGAACCGCATGCGCGCCATGCGCCTTCATCGTCGCCAGCAGCGCCCCGGCCCCGGGCATGAGCGTGATGCGTTTGCTCAAAACAGTGTCTATTACAGCGGAATTAAGCCCTTTCAGCAGGCCGACCCGCTCTTTCAGCGCGCCCTCGAAATCCAGTTCACCGTTCATTGCCCGCGCGGTGATCTCGGCCACGCGCGCGCCGACGCCGGCCTCGTCCGCCAGTTCGTCGATACATTCCTGCTGGATCATGGTCGAATCCATGTCGGCGATCAGCAACGCCTTGCGCCGCCCCTCGGCGGACTGGACATTCAGGTCCACCCCCAGTTCCTGAAGCTCTTGCCAGATCGCGCGGAAATTCCCGGGCGGCGCGGGCAGAACGAATTCCGCCGCCTCGCCCGGCGCCAGCCAGCGGGTCGCCCCCCCGCCCCAGGCGCTGCGCAGGTTTTCCACCAGAACAGTGTCTAATGCTGGGCTTTTCGGGTTTGTCAGAAGGGTTGCAACATGGCTCATTTGCGGCGGCGCCCCGGCTGGGAATGTGGGTTTCTAAGGTTCATGCGGCGCTATAGCGACATTTTTGCACTTGCGAAAGGCGCGCCCTGGGCTTAGAGGCGGCGGCGGGACACCCTTCCCCAACGAAGGGCGCATATCTGAGAGGATACCACCGATGGTCACGAACACCCCGGCAACGCGGCCGGCCAATCCGCGTTTTTCATCCGGCCCCTGCGCCAAACCCCCGACATTCACGCTGCAATCGCTGGCCGACGCGCCGCTTGGCCGGTCGCACCGGGCCGCCATCGGCAAGGCCCGCCTGAAAGAAGCGATTGAAACCACGCGGGAAATCCTGGAAATCCCGGCCGAATACAAGATCGGCATCGTGCCCGCCTCGGACACCGGCGCCGTGGAAATGGCGCTGTGGAATCTTCTGGGCGCGCGCCCGGTCGAAATGCTGGCCTGGGAAAGTTTCGGGGCCGGCTGGGTCACCGATGTGGTCAAGCAGCTCAAGCTGGACGCCAGGGTGCACACGGCGGATTACGGGCAGATCGTGGACCTCGCTCAGGTCGATTTCGACCGCGACGTGGTGTTCACATGGAATGGCACAACCAGCGGCGTGCGGGTGCCGGATGGATCGGCCATACCGGCGGATCGGGACGGGTTGATCATCTGCGATGCCACCAGTGCGGCCTTTGCGGTGGACCTGCCGTGGGACAAGCTGGATGTGACCACCTTTTCCTGGCAGAAGGTGCTGGGGGGCGAGGCTGCTCATGGCATGCTGATCCTGTCGCCGCGCGCCGTGGCGCGGCTGGAAAGCTACACCCCACCCTGGCCGCTGCCGAAGATCTTTCGCCTGACCAAGGGCGGCAAGCTGATCGAGGGCATTTTTGAAGGCGCGACCATCAACACGCCCTCGATGCTGGCGGTCGAGGACTATCTGCAGGCGCTCGACTGGGCGAAATCTGTGGGCGGCCTCAAGGGCTTGATCGCCCGGGCAGACACGAATTCCGCCGTGTTAGAGACATTTGTGACCGAAAACGACTGGATCGATTTCCTGGCAGAAGACCCGGCCACGCGTTCAAACACCAGCGTCTGCCTGAAGTTCACCGATACCCGGATCAGGGACGGTGCCGCCTTTGCCAAGGCCGTGGCCAAACGGCTGGAAAACGAAGGCGTGGCCTATGACATCGGCGCCTATCGCGACGCCCCGCCGGGGCTGCGCATCTGGTGCGGCGGCACGGTCGAAACCGCCGATCTGGAGGCGCTGATGCCCTGGCTCGCCTGGGCGTTCGAGGCCGAACTCGCCGCGCAATCCTGAACATCTGACTTTCCGAAATTCAAAAGAATGGAGCCCGTCATGGCCCCCAAGGTTCTCGTCTCTGACAAGCTTTCCGAAACCGCCGTGCAGATCTTTCGCGACCGCGGCATCGACGTCACCTTTGCCCCCGACCTTGGCAAGGACAAGGCCGCCCTGCTCAAGGCGATCCCCGAGTTCGACGGTCTCGCGATCCGCTCGGCCACCAAGGTCACCGAAAAACTGCTGAACAACGCGCCGAACCTTAAGGTGATCGGGCGCGCCGGGATCGGGGTCGACAATGTCGATATTCCGGCTGCTTCGAAAAAGGGGGTGATCGTGATGAACACGCCCTTCGGCAACTCGATCACCACTGCCGAACACGCGATTGCGCTGATGCTGGCGGTGGCGCGGCAAATTCCGTTGGCCAATGAATCGACCCATGCCGGGAAATGGGAGAAATCGCGTTTCATGGGGGTCGAGGTCACCGGCAAGACGCTGGGGATCATCGGCGCAGGCAATATCGGGTCTATCGTGGCCGAGCGCGCGCTGGGGCTGCGGATGAAAGTCATCGCCTATGACCCGTTCCTGAGCGAAGAGCGCGCCGACAAGCTGGGCGTGACCAAGGTAGAGCTGGACGATCTGTATGCGCAGGCCGATTTCATCACCTTCCACGTGCCGCTGACCGACAAGACCCGCAATATCCTGTCGGCCGAGGCGATTGGGAAGCTCAAGCCGGGGGTTCGGATCGTCAACTGCGCGCGCGGCGGCCTGGTCGATGAAGAGGCGCTGGCCGAGGCTCTGAAATCGGGCCAGGTCGCGGGCGCCGCCTTTGACGTTTTCGCGAAAGAACCGGCCACCGACAGCCCGCTGTTCGGCCTGCCCAACGTGGTGGTGACACCGCATCTGGGCGCCTCGACCCGCGAAGCGCAGGAAAACGTCGCGGTGCAGGTGGCCGAGCAGATGTCGGATTACCTGCTGACCGGAGCCGTGTCCAACGCGCTGAACATGCCCTCTGTCACGGCGGAAGAGGCCAAGGTGATGGGGCCGTGGCTGAAGCTCGCCGGGCACCTCGGGGCCTTTGTCGGGCAGCTGACGGATGAGCCGATCAAGGCGATCAACATCCTGTATGACGGCGCCGTGGGCGAGATGAATACCGAAGCGCTCAGCGCGGCGGCGGTTGCCGGGATCATGAAGGCGACCAACCCGGATGTGAACATGGTCTCGGCGCCGGTGATGGCCAGGGAACGCGGAGTTCAGGTCTCCACCACCAGGCAGGACAAGTCCGGCGCATTCGACGCCTATATCAAGCTGACCGCGGTCACTGCAGAACGCGAACGCTCCATCGCCGGCACGGTGTTTTCCGACGGCAAGCCACGCTTCATCCAGATCAAGGGCATCAACATCGACGCCGAGGTGGGCGAACACATGCTCTATACCACCAACAAGGACGTGCCGGGGATCATCGGCACGCTGGGGCGCATCCTGGGCGAAGGCGGCGTGAACATCGCCAACTTCACGCTGGGGCGCACGCAGGAAAGCGGCGATGCCATCGCGCTGCTTTACGTTGATGACGCGGTGCCGGAACCGGTGCGCGACAGCCTGAAGGGAACCGGCCTGTTCCAGCAGGTGCGCCCTCTGGTGTTCGAGGTATGACCTGAAAGGCACCTGCCGGGTCTGCCCGCCCGCCGGCAGGAAGGGGCAAAGCCAGCCAGGCGTTTCGGACGGGCAAAGTCGACGGCGGCGGGGCAGCGTCAGGGGCGAAAACCCCCTGTCGCGCCCGCCCGGGTCAACGCACAAACGCCCCGGCCCGAAAATGGCGCCTCCTTCTTTTTCGCAAAAATATCCCCGCCGGAGGCAGCGCGCCGGGCCGCAGAGGCCCGGCGCATTGTCTTTTCGTGCCGCCGACAGGCGGCTCAGTTCGACAATTCCTTCTTGTGCATCCAGTCCGCATGTTTCGGTGCGCGTTTGGTGCGCGACCATTCTTCCAGCATCTCCCATTTCACTGCGTCAAGCTTTTCCAGCATGGCCTCTTCTTCCGGGTCCGGGCAGGCCAGTTCGATCCGGTGCCCGTTCGGGTCGAAGAAATAGATCGAATGGAAGATCGAGTGATCGGTCACGCCCAGAACCTCGACCCCGTTCTTTTCCAGATGCTCCTTGAAGGCAATCAGTTCGTCCCGATCCTTCACCTTGAAAGCGATATGCTGCACCCAGACCGGGGTGTTCGGGTCGCGCCCCATTTCCGGCTTGGTCGGCAGTTCGAAAAACGCCAGAACATTGCCGTTTCCGGCATCCAGAAAGATGTGCATGTAGGGGTCCGGCTCATGGGTCGAGGGCACACGATCCTCGGCAATCGCCAGGATGAAATCCATGTTCAGCATCCTGCCATACCATTCGACGGTCTCCCTGGCATCCTTGCAGCGGTAGGCGACGTGGTGGATTCGTTCGACTTTCATCTTTTCCTTCCTTTCGGGTTGCCGCTCAGCGGCGGGCGGATTTCATGGCAGCCTCAAGAGCCTGTTCAAGCACCCGCGCATCGCCGATATGGTTGGCCAGAACCAGGATCAGCCTGGCATTCAGCGCATCGCTTCGCGCCTTGTCCAGACCCTCGTGGGCGGCCATCAGCCGCGCGTAGAACGCATCGGCATCGTCGATGTTCGCTCTGGTCTTGAGCTTGCTCATGACTTGCTCCTCATGCCTTGCCGATGGCCCGGCGCAGGGCGGCGCGCAGGGCGTCTTCATCATGGTCCGGCCAGCGGGCCGCGACGTGCTGATCGGGGCGCAGCAGGTAAACGGCCGCGCGCCGTTCTCCAAGATAACGAGACACTAATTCGGGGCGTTTTGCGGGATCCAGGCGCAGCACCTCGACATCGACCCCGGCTTCGCTCAGGGCTTCCGGCCCGTCGGCACCGATCAGCAGCAGCTGGAATCGGCCGCCCAGACGGTCCAGCAACCAGCCGCCATCGACAGGG